>ERZ772908.43-NODE-43-length-37740-cov-7.86305_pt1 | contig 37740 bp, 28 predicted proteins | sample MGYA00512121_ERZ772908 | MGnify/ENA primary metagenome ERZ772908 (study PRJEB29015, sample SAMEA2738084) | human oral metagenome | biome: human oral; feature: human-associated habitat; material: saliva | place: China | collected 2264 ... | reverse complement strand
ATCGACGGCATGGTTTGGCACCTCGATGTCGGCTCGTCGCATCCTGGGGCTGGAGCAGGTCCCAAGGGTTGGGCTGTTCGCCCATTAAAGCGGTACGCGAGCTGGGTTTAGAACGTCGTGAGACAGTTCGGTCCCTATCCTCTGCGCGCGTTGGAAACTTGAGAAGGGCTGTCCCTAGTACGAGAGGACCGGGACGGACGAACCTCTGGTGTGCCAGTTATCCTGCCAGGGGTATGGCTGGTTTGCTACGTTCGGGATGGGTAACCGCTGAAAGCATCTAAGCGGGAAACTAGCTTCGAGATTAGGTTTCCGTCCCATTTTGTTGGGGGGAGGTTCCCGGTAGATTACCGGGTTGATAGGCTAGGAGTGTAGACATTGTAAGGTGACCAGCTTACTAGTACTAATTGACCGATAACTAACAATATTTCATCGACTGGTTTTGGTTGGTGGTTTGTTTTTGGGGGTGTTTGCGTCCACTGTGCGGTTCACGACCAACACGGCCTTGACGGGCCCCTTGTTTGGGGGTTTGTGGGTTGGGTTGTTAAGTGGATATATTGTTTCACTGACTGGTGAGTGGTCATCCCTTTTTTTGGGGTGTTGCTTATTTTGGTTGTGTTGGTGGTTTTAGCGAGGGGGTTACACCCAGTATCCTTTCCGAACCTGGAAGTTAAGCCTTTCTGCGCTGATGGTACTGCAACTGGTGGGTTGTGGGAGAGTAGGGCACTGCCAACCGTTTCCTTAGTGTGGTGGGGGTGTTTGGTCCTGATGATCGGGGTCGGCACCCCCACCATTTTTTTGCTTTACCAGCCTGGGCCCGGCGTCGTCGTCGGCAAAGAACAAACCACCTGGGCATTTTTGCCCATACCGCACCCCACTTACCTAATACGCTTATGGCATGGACCAAAGCGCAGGCATCAGCCGAGAGCTATTTAAAGCTCTAATTAAAGCGACGCTGGCAGCAGTACTCGGGATCGCGGTGGTCAGTGCCATCGCCTGGGGCAACAATTTTTATAAACAACTCGAAAAAACCAAATTCGACAACGCCCCCATCCTGTACACAAACTTACAGTACAGCGCTTACGCCACCGCTGAGCGCAACCTAAACGTCACCGAAGACGTCACCATCCGCATCAAAGACACCCGTAGCTACTCGCAAATGTTCCAGCTCTACGAGCTAAAACAAGGCCAGCAGCTAAAAGACGTAACAGTCACGGACCTAGACACCAACCAGGAGCTGACCAAAAGCAGCTTCACAGACCCCTCCACCATCTCAAGCACAAAAGAATGGGACGAGCAGTACGCCGGCAAAACCTATGTGCGCATAGCCGACAGCTCCACCGACTACAACGGGGAAACCGTCAACTACCCCACCAAAGTTGAGATCGGCTGGAATATTAAACGCACCAGCTCCGCCTCCGCCCTGCGCTACCGCATCACCATGAGCTTTATCGGCGGCGGGGAGCTGACCAACGACATCGTCAAAGTCCTGTGGAGCCCCATCTCCGACAAAAACACGGTGCCCATTAAACACCTCAGCATCGTCTTCTCCATGCCCGAGCAAGTCCCAGCCCAGCGCACCTGGATGTGGCTGCACTACGACGGCGTCGCTACCGGTACTCCAGGCGGCGCCCCCACCACCAACGGCGCCATTCCTGGCGACCCCCAAGCCGGCTCCAGGCGCCACTACGAAGCCGACTTTGTTAAAGGCGGAAAATCCGTAACCCTGGCCTATATGTGGGATGCCAGCGCCATTTCCGGCTACACTCCCACGGCCACGCCAGCCCAGCGTCAGCAAGCCATCGACGAGGCCGTAAAAGCCCGCCTGCCCCAAGAGCGCCCCTGGTGGCTTGACTGGCTAATTCCCGCCGGCTTTGGCGTATGCGTGCTGATAGCCGCAGTGGGGCTGTACGGCGCATTCAGCTCACGCCGCGCCGCCCAAGCCCAGTTTGTTGTGCCCGACATGCTGGTGACTCAAATGCCTAACCTGTCGCCGGCAGTAATCGCAGAATTTTCCAGCCATGTCTTCCCCAGCAAAGCTAAACAAAAGAACCGGCGCACCCGCCAGCTAACCAGCACCCTGCTGTCCCTGACCAACGCTGGACTGGTTAATGTCTGTCCAGGAGACGCCCAAAGATACCGCTACCTGGATCTGCGTGTGGCAAACGCACAGCAGGTGGCGCAGGCGGCCCGCTCCGGCCCGCCGCTACAGCACGGGCAGTGGACCATTGCGCTAACCGGCAAACAGCCCGGCAGGCTTTACCCCAGCCAACAGGCATTACTGGCTGCGCTATTTATGATTTCGACTAAATTGCGAGCCAGCCAATTCGATTTAGCGCAAATGCGTGCGGTACTTAAAAACAATGAGTCCACAAGCAGTGGTATGCGTAAATTCGCTAGAGCAGCCGACAAAGAATATAGCTCAGCTAATTTGCGTACCAGCTGCGGGGGACTAGCCAACACTTGCAGCATGTTTTTATGGCTGACCATTTTTACGTTCAGCCTCTACAGCGTGGCCCACTACAACCACTGGGTGTGGGCCGTGCCCGGCTTCTGCTTCATTGCCGCCTTCATGCACTCATACAACGTAAGTACCTGCTACACCCAGCGCGGTCTGATAGTTGGCGGACAAATGCGGGCCTACTGCGCCTACCTAACCAACAGCGCCATGTACGCCCCCACCACCCCGCAGCAGTACCGCAGTGACCTAGCCAACGCGGCCGCCGTCGGTATGGCCGCCAAGGTGCAAGACGCCCTAGTGCCGCTGGGCGCCCAAATGATGGCCAGCCAGCAAGTTGCTTACAGCTGGGACGACTCCGGCCCGGACCTATACAACCTAGACCTGACCCGCGACCTAGACTATGGCTTCCAGCCGGTAACCAGCGCGGTGGTGTGGCAAACCAGCAGCTCGGTCAGCTACAGCTCCTCCTCGTCCAGCTCCGGCGGCTTCAGCAGCTCCAGCAGTTATGGCGGCGGCAGCTTCGGGGGACGCTAGTTCGGAGGGCGCTAACGACGACGCCGGCCCCGGGCGGTGCTGTGAGAGGCGGCCCTGGGTGGGACGCGTGGGGCGCGCGAGATTGGCGACGGCCCCGGGTGAGCTGGGTGGTGCTGTGAGCGGTGGCCCCGGGTGAGCCGGGTGGGGTGCGCGGGGCCGGCCTCCTGGGCAGGGCTGCTAGTGTGGTGAGCGACACTAATAGCTAAATATAAAGTGATAGTGGTTGCTGAAAGTGAGCTGAGAGTCGGTATTGGGCTCATAAAGGCAATAGACTGGCCGAATGAACGATCAGCCCACTACTCCAAGCCCGGACGCTGACGCCTATTTAGATCCGGAAGACGACGTCACCCCCGTGCGTGGCACGCGTTTTCCAATTACTTTGTCAGAGCCGAACAGTAGGCAGGATTCAGCTGCTAAGCCCTCGGGTCCTGGCGCTAAGCCCGACGCCGCTGCTCAGCAGGGCGGGGCAGCTCCGTCAGGTGCCTCGGCGTCGTCGCAGGTAGGTAGCCAGGCCCCGTCAGGTGCCGCAGCCCCGGCAACTGCAGGGACAACGCAAGGCCCGGCGTCGTCGCAAGGTGCCCAGGCAGGCGACCAAGCGGCGTCGTCGCAGGCAGACACGGCAGCACCGGCACTAGAAAGCCCCCAGCCGCGCACCCGCGAGCAGCTACGGGCCGTGCTGGGCCTACCTTCGCGCCTACCTTCGCGAGTAGTGACCCGCAACGGCTGGATCGCCACCGTGGTGACCACCCTGATCGCCGCCTTCACGCGCCTGTGGAACCTGGGCAGCCCCCACGAAATCATGTTTGACGAGACCTACTACGTCAAAGACGCCTACTCGATCTGGCATCTGGGCTATGAGGGCACCTGGGCGCAAAATGCCAACGCTAGTTTTGTGCGCGGTAATTTCTCCACGCTCAGCCCTGAGGCGTCCTTTGTGGTGCACCCGCCGCTAGGTAAATGGCTGATCGCCACGGGTATGGAGCTGACCGGGCCGGCCTCCAGCTGGGGTTGGCGCTTGGCAGTGGCCCTAGCGGGTATTGCCACCGTGTTCCTGCTGTGCCGCCTGGTGTGGCGACTGTTCCCCTCACCGCTGCTGGTGGGTCTGGCGGGATTGTTCCTGGCTATCGACGGCGTGGGTATCACCGAGTCACGTATCGGTCTGCTGGACGGGTTTATTGGCCTCTTCGCCCTGGCCGCTGTCTACTGCATTGTGCGTGACCGTCAAAGCCAACGCGAACGCATCGCGCGCCTGCTGGAAGGCACCGCTGCAGGTGCCCTAGCCCCCAAGGCCGGCTGGCGCCCCTGGATGATTAGCGCCGGCGTGCTGCTGGGGTGTGCTTGCTCGGTTAAATGGTCGGGCCTGTACCTGCTGGCAACCATCGGCATCATGACCGTGATCTGGGACGGCACCGCACTGCGCGCTGTTAAAGCCAAGGTGTGGAAGCTGGAAACCCTGGTTTCACGCGGCTGGGGTAACTTTATGCGGCTTGTGCCCGTGGCAGGGGTGACCTACCTGCTTAGCTGGTTCGGCTGGTTCATGAACCCCAGCGCCTACAAGCACGGCTGGGCGGCGGCTGAGCGCGCAGCTGGGCGCGGCTCCTGGCTGCCCGATTCGATCGCGGACTTTATCGAATACCACCGCGCTATCTACAAATTCCATGTGGGCCTATCCACCCCCCACAGCTACATGGCTAAGCCCAGCGGCTGGCTGCTACAGATGCGGCCCACCTCCTTCTACTGGCAGTCCAATGACACCTTGGGAGCCGACGCCTACCAGTGCGACACCCGTAACTGCGTGCGGGCTATCACCTCGATCGGTAACATCCCGATCTGGTGGGCAGCTTTCGTGGCGGTATTTGTGGTGGTTGCCTATGTGGCGCTTAAGCGCGACTGGCGCGGCTGGGTAGTGCTGGCTGGTTACATTGGCCTGTACCTGCCCTGGTTCATGTACTGGGACCGCACTATTTTCACTTTCTACACGGTAGCTTTCGTGCCGTTCGTGGTTTTGGCGCTGACTGTGGCGCTGGGCTGGGGAATTGGCTTGCTTGACGGCGACGGCGTGGTTACGGCTGGTTCTGGTGGCTCTGCCGGGTCTGGCTCCGCTGGGGCTGCTGGTTCTGCGGGGGCTGCTGGGGCTGACGCCTCTGCCGGCTACGCAAGCGACGACGTCGCCACCAAGGAGACGAACGCTAAAGGTAACTTGAAAGACGAACTGGGTGCCTACCTTGGCGGGGGACAGGTGCTGGGCAAGGACTATGATCCCTCAATGTTCATGGGCCTGATACTGACCGGCATTATTGCGCTGGCGGCGGTTGTGTTTGCCTTCCTGTGGTGGCCGATATGGACCGCGCAGGTAGTGGACTACAACTTCTGGCTCTGGCACATGCTGTTTAAGAGCTGGATTTAAGCTGGCTGCACTGTTGTTTGCAGGTACAGTCTGTGAATGCAGACAGAATCTGTAAGTACAGGCATGATCTACAAATACAGGCAAAATCGTCCGTCGCCTATGATTTAAACGCATATTTTTATAGGTGAAGGATGATTTTGCCTGTATCTAAAAGGGGAAGGTTATATGGCGCCCAATCAAGAAGTGCCAAGCCCTGCTGCAAGTGAGTTGGAGGCTCCCGCCGCCGGCTCGCTGGGCGAACCTGCGTCGTCGGCCCCTGCCGGCGAAGGAGAGCAACCGGCCCATGCCAGCGAGGCAGAGCAAACACTGCCTGCCAACTCTGCGCCCGGCCCTGCGCAGGGCCTTGACCTGGCCGAATACGCCCCCGCTCGGGGCACAATCACCCTGGCCGCAACCCCTATCGGCAACCGTGGTGACGCCTCGCCGCGCCTGATGGCCGCCCTGGCCCTGGCCGACGTCGTCGCCGCTGAAGACACCCGCCGCGCCCTGAATCTGGCCCAGCGCCTAGGCGTGAAAATTGGTGGCCGCCTGTTGGCCTTCCATGAGCACAACGAGCGCGAACGCTCCAGGCAGCTGCTGCAGGCCGCGCGCGGCGGTTCCAGCGTGCTGATGATTTCCGACGCCGGTATGCCCTCGGTTTCCGACCCAGGATTCCGCCTGGTCAACGCCGCTATCGACGCCGACGTGCCGGTTACCGTGGCCCCCGGACCTTCCGCAGTGCTCACCGCACTGGCGCTATCAGGCCTGGCCAGCGACCGTTTCAGTTTTGAAGGGTTCCTGCCGCGTAAAAGCGGCGAGCGTGCCCGGCTACTAAGCTCACTGTCCAGCGACGCCCACACCCTGATTTTCTTCGAATCCCCCCGACGTGTCCACGAAACCCTAACTGACCTGGCCAAAGCTTTCGGTGGGCAGCGCCGTGCGGCACTGTGTCGGGAACTGACCAAAACCCATGAAGAAGTACTGCGCGCCAGCCTAGATGAGCTGGTGGCGGCCACAGTCGAGGGGGCGCGGGGAGAAATTGTGCTGGTAGTTGCCGGCTCCACGGGGGCTAGCGTCGGCGTCGAACAAGTAGTAGACCAGGTACTGGCCCTAGCTGACCAGGGCCTGCGCCTTAAACAGGCGGCTGCGCAGGTGGCCCAAACCCACGGCCTGCGCAAGAATGAGCTGTACCAGGCGGCCCTGGCTGCCCGCGAAAACTAAATACTTTGGCTGGGGAGGGCGGTGCCACGCTTCTGGCGAGGACGTAGCTCGCCGGTCCGGCTCAGCACTTGCAAGCGTCACACGCCCGGCCTGGAACTTGCCAGCGCCACGGCCCGGTTGAGCTGCTGATCGCCCGGCTAGCCCGGCCAACTCGGCCGGCCATCCACCGGCTACCAAAGACCTAAGGGAAAAACCGCAACCATAGGGAGAAGAAAATGACTCGAGCACTAATCGTGGTAGATGTGCAGCCCACGTTCTGCGAGGGCGGGGAGCTGCCCATCGTGGGAGGCAACGCCGTCGCCGAGCGCGTAGCCGCCTACGTGCCCGCACACCGCAAGGAATACGCGCTGGTGGCAACCACTCAGGACTGGCACATTGACCCGGGCACGCACTTCAGCGACCAGCCCGACTTCGTGGACACCTGGCCCAAGCACGGCGTGGCCGGCACTGCTAACGCGCAGCTGCACCCGGCGCTGGCGGACCTGGCCCCGGACGCTTCGGTTAAGAAGGGCCAGTACGCGGCGGCCTACTCTGGTTTTGAGGGGGTCGACGACGCCGGTGTGGGCTTGGACCAGCTGCTTAAGGACGCCGGGGTGGACAGCCTAGACATTGTGGGCCTGGCGCTATCGCACTGCGTGCGCGACACTGCGCTGGACGCCGCTTCCAAGGGCTACCAGGTGCGAGTGCTGACCAACCTGACCGAGCCGGTCAGCCCCGAGCTGGGCGAGGCCGCCAAGGCCAAGCTGGTTGAGGCTGGCGTGGAGCTGGCCGAGGTCGAGTAAGGCTCAGGTTAAGGGGCAGGTTAAGGCTCAAGTTAAGGGCCAAGCGAGGCTTAACAGGGCCGAGTAAGGCTGCTAGCCCAGGCCACTGCTCACAAATACTGAAAAATCGTCCGTTCCCTATAAAACCCCATGGATTTTTAATAGGGAACGGACGATTTTGTATGTATCTGTATCTGTAGTGAGGGTTAGTTGTAGCGGTTGGCGGCCTCGGTGGTGCTGATTACTCGGGTTGGATCTGTGTACATGGCATCCACAGGATGCTGGTCAGTCTCCTCAACTTCCTCATTTGCACCAGCCTGCTGAGAGGCAGCTGACTGAGAAGCAGGTGACTTATAAACCGGGTTGGCCGGCTCGAAAACCACCTGGGTGGTGTCAGTCGGGCTGGCGATAACCCGCGTGTCATTCGTAGGCTGCAAAGGCTGAGTAGGCCTGCCAGGCTGGTTCGGGTGCTCCAACTGGCTAACCCCAGGCACCTGAGCGGGTTGTTGCACCGACTGTGCGGGCTGTACCGGCTGTGCCTGACCATATCCCTGGGGTACCTGACCATATCCCTGCCCGGGCTGTGCGGGCCGGCCGTAACCCTGTGGGGCTTGAGCGGCGCTTGGCGCAACGCTTGGCTGTGCCTGCGGTTGGGTGAGGTAGGGGTTTAACGGCTGAGTGGCCTGCTGGCCGTAAACCTCGATGGGCTGACCAGGCTGCACATTCTGACCAGGCTGCGCCTGGCCGTAGCCTTGCGGTACTTGAGGAGCCTGTGCGGGCTGGGCTGACTGGGTGTAGCTCTGCGGCTGGGCTGTTTGCGACGCCGGAGCCTGCTGAGCCTGTGCGGTTACGTAGGGGTTAGCAGGCGGTTGTACTGGCTGGCCATACCCCTGGGGTACTTGTCCATAGCCCTGCGACGCCTGGGTAGGCTGACCGGCTTGGCCAGGTTGACCGGGCTGAGCGGCTTGGTCGGACGGAGTAAAGTTAGGCACCGGCCAGTAGCCGGCAGCATTTTGGCCCTGCGCGCCAGCAGGGGAACCAGCATGAGCACCGGCCGGAGTACCAACCTGGGTTCCAGCCGGGGTGCCAGCCTGCGCGGCACTTTGTGCGACACTTGCCTGTGCCTGTGCCTGTGCCTGTGCCTGTGCCTGCGGTTGTGGCTGGGTGAGGTAGGGGTTTAGCGGCTGGGTGGCCTGCTGACCGTAGACCTCGATGGGCTGACCCGGCTGTACATTCTGGCCGGGCTGCGCCTGCGCGGTTATATAGGGGTTAGCCTGCGGTTGTGCGGGCTGGGCTGGTTGTGCTGGTTGTGCTGGCTGTGCGTGCCCCTTAGCCTGGGTGTTCTGCGACGCTGGAGCTTGCTGAGCCTGAGGGGTCACGTAGGGATTAGTCTGAGGCTGCGCAGTCACGTAAGGGTTTGGCGCCTGCGGAGCAGAGTGCGCGCTCGCGGCCTGCGCACTGGAGTTAGAACTCTGTGCAGAAGCCTGGCTTTGAGCGGCCGGGGAGGACTGCGTCTGGGAGGACTGTGCTTGGGCCGCCCACTGCCCCTGGGGTGCACCCCACTGAGGTGCGGCGGCGGCAGCGGTACCTGCGGCGCCAGCGCCCGCAGCAGCCCACTGGGACGCCGCAGCAGCGTCCGGCCCCTGGGACGCAACCCCCGGAGCCTGGTAGCCCAAAGGTGCCTGGCCCGGCGTCGTCGGCACATAACCGCTAAAAGCCCCGGAGCTAGCCGAAGCGCTATCCTCACCCTGTGCGGGCAGGCCATCTGTGAAGTTGCGGCGGGCCTTAAGCTTGCGGACAAGCGCAATGACCCCAAAAATGCTCAGCCCCAGGCCCACCAAGCCAAGGAAAGCACCAGCGCCCACAAAGATGCGGGCGTAAATCAAGTCATTACTAGAGGTGACCGTAGTGGTGTCGGTGATGTCGGCGATAGCAAAAACATCGGCACGGTCAAGGTTGGGGTTAGAGCAAGCAAAAGAGTAGCTGCCCGACTTATTGGGGCTGAAAGTCGCCACCTTGTAGTAGCTCCTGTTCAGCTGAAGCTCTTCGCTGGAGTTTGCGTTGGTTACCGTGGGGCTATAGCCATCGGGGCCAGACACCACGCAGGAGGTTTTGCGAGCGGAATCCAACTTCGTTGAGGCAGCATAGAAAGCGTAAGTCCGGTTGGCCTCAAGCTGGGCGCTCTTGGATGTGCCCGGAGAAAAAGATGACAAAGACGGCAGCGTGGCGTCGGTCAGGTTCAGTGAGGCCAGGCCCGCGCCCACCGCCAAAGTGATTAGCCCGAGAACCAGCCAGAATACTGAAAGCCCCAGGCCCGGCTTGCTGATAAGGCTTTTCTGGTCCGTGGGTGGCAAAATTCCGGCGTTTTGCCCCGGGGGTGCCCAGGTTGTGGCCGCGCTGGGGGCGCTTTGCGGGTTCGGGCCGCTGGCGGAGCTGTAACTGGTGCTAGCGGAGCCGTACGGTCCTGGATTGAACTGGTTGTCCGGCATGTTAAATCCTTAATTCGGTTGCTGTTCTAAGCCTAGCTGAATAGGTGCCGGGCTCGGCGTTTTACGTGGGTGGTGACGACGGCGCCCATGCTGGTTGCGTTATCTGCGGGGGCGACGACGGCGCAGCTGGCGTGGCACGTCAAAGTTGCGTAGGCCGATACTCGGGTGAGGCGGTGGCTGCGGGGCCTGCTGATGCTGATGCGGGCATGTATGCGGGCAGAGGCGCAGGAAACTCAGCCTGTAGCTGGCGACGCTCTTTAGAGGCGCGCCAAATGTTACGAACACTCGCAACTATTAAAGCTGTCTCCAATAAAATCGTGGCTGCGCTAATGATTACCCAAAAATAGCCAAGAAATAGCCATATTTGAGTCTTAGCGTAATAGTTGTCTGTAGTGTCTGCTACAGCAAAAGAGTGTGAACCGCTTAAATTAGGGTTAACGCAAGAAAAACTGTAAGTACCGGTTTTACCTGCAGAGATTCTGCCAAGTTTGTAGTAACCATCAATGTCAAGCTCGCTGTCTACTGGCTGTTCCATGATAGAGGCCTGGTAGTCTCCAGGGCCTGAGATTACGCAGCTAGTCTTGTCGGCTATAGTCTGAATGTTGGTTTTAATGTAGAAATAGTATTCTTTGTTGTTATCTAGGTAGACACTTTTGGGGTTGTCTGCAGAGAAAATGTTTAGGTTTGGTGCGATTATAGTTGGCAGAAATAAAGTCAGGATGATAGCGAAACTTGCGATAATTATTAGCCTAGAAAATATTATAATTATTTCAGCCCATAATGGGCGGGGCGGCGGCGTAGCTCTTTCTGGGGTTTGTAGTTTTTTCTGGGGTTGCAGATATGCTGGCCCGAAGTTGCCCGAGGCGTGACTGTTTTTAGTGTTGGGGCTGGCGTAGATGCGAGCGAATGGGTCGCTGTCTGCTGCAGCTAGGTTGGCGGCAGCTTGAGGCTGGCTAGCGGGCATGACTAATCCTTAAATCGGTTGCTGATACAACCCTAGCGGAATAATCAGTGTGCCTAGAGCTGCCTGGTAGGGGGTTAGTACCCTTGACAACTAACTTAAACAGTGCCTTGCAGTGATCGCTTGTATGCGCGTGAACGGGCTGCGTTACGAAGGCCCCTGAAAATAAGATTTAGGGTGCCCGCAGATATTAGCAGTAGTCCGGGTAATGCAATGGTTGAAGCATAAAAAACTATGATCCGGTTATAGCATATTTCTGACGAAATATTGTTAAGCCTAGGAAATGCGGTGGTTTCAGCTATAATAAATGACTTATATTTTGATTCACTTTGGTCTGTGCAGAAAAACTTGTAGGTGCCAGACTTTGTGGGGCGCACTTGTTCAAAGTCATGATAGAATTCTACGAATGAATCATGTTCGTTAGGTTCCCAGGTTTCTGCGGGTAAGTTATTTCCTTTTGAGTCTACTATAGAGCAATGTGGGGAATCATATTCATGCTCAGTGTATAGGGTATAGGTTTTGTTGGCCTCAAGATAGATACTCTTAGTGATGCTCCCCTCGAAAGTAGTGGACGCAGGAATGTCTGTTCTACCAAAGTACGGTTCAGCTATTACTGTGCCCAGTATGAGCGGGAATAACCCGAAAATAATCATGAACACTGAGCTGTCGCAGTACCAGAAACAATCTGAGATGCGTCGCCAAAGTGTTTTTGGCTCATTTACTTCTGGCTCAATCTCGGGGATTGTGTCCATCAGGGCATCGAATAGTTCGTCGATATTATCCGGCACACTTCTAGGTGCCTTGCTAGCTGCGTTGCTCGCGCTTGCATCAATTTTTTCGTCACTGGCCATAGTGAATCCTTAAAACTGTGTGCTTGGGCAGAGTCTAACCCAAACCCTGAGCCCATGTGCACATTTAAAGCCGCCGGGCGCCGTCGCCAAAACAGCGGGCCAGACAAGAACGCGGCGCAAGCAAAACGCAAAGCCGCCGGGCGCCGTCGCCGCCAGGGCACCAAACCGGGCACCGTCGCCGGCAAGGCCAGCGCTTACCAGGCGGCGCAAGCAAAATATCGGTTCGGGCAAATCAGGCCAAAGCCAGTAAACTAGGGGCCATGACGCACATTCTTTCAGCTGTTGCCTGGCCCTATGCGAACGGGCCACGCCACATTGGCCACGTAGCCGGTTTCGGTGTCCCCTCAGACGTTTTCTCCCGCTACATGCGAATGGCTGGCTATGACGTGCTCATGGTCTCCGGCACTGACGAGCACGGAACCCCCATCCTGGTGGCCGCCGACGAAGCTGGAGTTAGCGCCCGCGAACTAGCAGACGAAAACAATCGCCTCATTGTTGAGGACCTGGTTGCCCTGGGTCTGTCCTATGACCTATTTACCCGCACCACCACCGGTAACCACTACCGGGTTGTGCGTGAAATGTTCGAGGCCGTGCGCGACAACGGTTACATGATTGAGCGCACCACCCGCTCGGCCATCTCGCCCTCCACCGGCCGCACCCTGCCCGACCGTTACATTGAAGGCACCTGTCCTATCTGTGGAGCCGACGGCGCCCGTGGCGACCAGTGCGACAACTGCGGTAACCAGCTTGACCCCACTGACCTGATCAACCCCCGCAGCCGCATCAACGGCGAAACCCCCAAGTTCATCGAATCCAACCACTGGTTCCTGGACCTGCCGGCGCTAGCCGACGCCCTAGGCGAGTGGCTGGATGAGCGTGAAGCCTCGGGCACATGGCGCCCCAACGTCATTAAGTTCTCCCAGAACATCCTCAAGGAAATCCGTCCGCGCGCCATGAGCCGCGACATTGACTGGGGTATCCCGATCCCCGGTTGGGATGACCAGCCTGGCAAGCGCCTGTATGTGTGGTTCGACGCCGTAATCGGCTACCTGTCTGCCTCCATCGAGTGGGCGCGCCGCAGCGGCGACCCCGAGGCCTGGCGCCAGTGGTGGAACAACCCCGACGCCCTGACCTACTACTTCATGGGTAAAGACAACATTGTCTTCCACTCCCAGATTTGGCCCGCCGAGATGCTGGCCCAAAACGGTAAGGGCTCACGCGGCGGCGACCACAACCCCTTCGGTCAGCTAAACCTGCCCACCGAGGTGGTTTCCAGCGAGTTCCTCACCATGGAAGGCAAGAAGTTCTCCTCCTCGCACGGCATCGTGATTTATGTGCGTGACGTGCTCAGCCGCTACCAGGCTGACGCGCTGCGTTACTTCATCTCTATTGCCGGCCCGGAAACCGCCGACGCTGACTTCACCTGGGCTGAGTTCGTGCGCCGCACCAACTCTGAGCTGGTGGCCGCCTGGGGTAACCTGGTCAACCGCACCGCCTCCATGATCCACAAGCGTTTCGGGCAGATCCCCGAGCCGGGCGAGTTCACTTTTGAAGACCGCTCGCTGCTATCTGAGGTGGAGCGCGGTTTTAAGACCGTGGGTGACCTGATCATGCACCACCGCCAAAAGGCCGCCCTGAGCGAAGCCATGCGCCTGGTGGGTGAAGCCAACCGCTACATTGCCGAGACTGAGCCTTTCAAGCTCAAGAGCGAAGACCAGCAAGAGCGCCTACGCACCATTCTGTTCGTGTTGGCCCAGGTGGTGGCTGACTTGAACCTGATGCTCAGCCCCTTCCTGCCGCATGCCGCTAACGACGTCGACCGCGTAATGGGTGGGAACGGCCAGATCGCCCCCATGCCGGTGATTGAGGAAGTAACCGAGCTGGACCCGCAGGTGCTGCCGGCAGACTTCGCAGGGCGCAAGTCCTACCCGATCATCACCGGTGACTACACCACCGCCCCCACCTGGGAGCGTCACGCAGTCACCCCGGGCACGCCTGTAGGCAAGCCCACCCCGGTGTTTGTGAAACTGGATGAAGCCATCATTGAGCAGGAGCTGGCCCGTTACGCCGGGCAGGTGCCCGACGACGTCACCGGCGCCTGAGCTGCTTAGAAACTAACTGTGCCCTCGTCGCTAGCCGTAACTGGTAGCGCCGAGGGCACGTGCATGTAACTTGCGCCCTTAACCGGGCTCTGCCCCCATCTATTAAACCGGGCTCTGCCCCCATCTATTAAACCGGGGCCACCCTCATCTATCAGGGAGAACAAAGTGTCTAAACGTAAGCCGAGCGATTGGCCGGCGCTGGAAGATATTGCCCGCCTGTCGCAGGCGGTTATGGATAACCACACCCACTTGCCGATTTCGCCCACTGAGGGCCCAGGGGCGGCAGCTGCTTCAGGCCCGCTTAGCGCCGCGCAGCTGGTGGAGCGAGCCCAGGCAGTGGGGGTGGACCGCATGATCACTAGCGCCTGTGAGCTGCCTGCTTTTGCGCCGTCGCTGGAGCTGGCCCGACAGCTGCCGGGGGTGAAGGTGGCGCTGGCGATTCACCCGAATGAGGCGGTGCTGCATGCAGGCGTCAGCGAGGTGGGTCCTGATGGTTTGCAGCCGCGTTTTGAGGCCCACCATGGCGCATATGATCTTGACGCCGCCTTGGCCCAGGTGGAGCGGGCCTGCCGCGAAAACCCCGAAACTGTGGTGGCGGTGGGGGAGACCGGCATGGATTTGTTCCGTACCGGCCCGCGTGGGGGCGTGGCGCAGCGGGAGTCTTTCCGCGCCCATATCGCTCTGGCTAAAGAGCTGGGTTTACCGTTGCAGATCCATGACCGCCAGGCTCACCGTGAGTGCATTGAGGTTTTGCTTGCCGACGGCGCCCCTGAACGCACGGTTTTCCACTGCTTTAGTGGGGATGAGGCTATGGCCCAGGTGTGCGCTGAGCACGGCTGGTATGCCTCAGTGTCGGGGCCGGTGACTTACAAATCTAACCGGGAGCTGCGCGCCGCAATTGCGGCGATGCCACAGCAGTTGTTGCTGATAGAAACCGATGCCCCCTACCTGCCGCCTACCCCTTACCGGGGTATGCCTAATGGCTCTTACCTGTTGCCGGTGACGTTAACCGCCTTGGCGCAGCTGCGCCAGCTGAGCCTAGAGCAAATGTGCCAGCTGGTTAACCGTAACAGCCGTGAAGTGTACGGCTTCTAATTGGAGCTGTAACTAAACTAGGTAGTTCCTAACTCCAAACTAGAGCTGGAGCTAATACCAAGCGGGAGTGCACTAATTCAAAAACAAGCGTGCGCCGGGCCTGAAGAACAGGCCCGGCGCACGGGAGTATTAGAGGAGTATTAGACCTGGGCAGCTCAGAAAGCTTAGACGCTGTCAGGGCGCCTGTCGGACGCTCAGTTGAGCGGGCGCACCTGGGCTTCGGGTACGGCCACAGGCGTGGAATTGGACTGTGCAGGCCCACCAAATAGACGCTCCTTAACGGACTCAACCACCTTGTCGGTGACCTTTTCACCCTGGCGCTTGACGGCGTCGGAAACCTTAGCCTTAGTCGAATCCACGCGGGTGCGCACGGCGGGAGACTCCACCACACGCCCGGCGGCAGCCTTAATCTTTTCGTACTGGGCGCGCCCGGCGCGGGTGCCCAGCACATAGCCGCCGGTCAGGCCAATCAGAAATGGGAGCTTGCTAGCCATTTATTTCTCCTTACGGTTGAGGGCCTACCAGCGAAGCTGGCAGTTTACGAGCCAAAGTGAAGCCGTCGCGGCCACTAACCACCAGGGCGCCGGACTGTTTGAGGCTGCGCACCTGCGGCTCAGCTAGGGCCACGTGGTTACCACCCGCGAAAACATGCTCTGATGAGGTCAGTTTACGGATGGCAATAGCCTCTACCTTGTCGCCGTGGTCGTGGGCGAGGTCGCCGTAAATGATCCGGTCAAACTGGCCGTCGTCACCAATTAGTAGCCACTTTACCTCAGGCAGGTCAATCATTAGGCGACGCAGCTGGGTGCGTTTGTGTTCCAGGCCTGAGCGGAACCAGCCGGTGTTGGTGGGGCCCCAGTCGGTCATGAGCATGGGGCCGCGCGGGAAGTTGTGGCGTTCAAAGAAGTTACGCAAAGTGGGCACCACATTCCAGGCGCCTGTAGACAGGTAGATTACCGGCGCACCCGGGTTGGTTTTTTGTATCCGGTTGAGCAGTGCGGCCATGCCCGGCACGGCTTGGCGCGCAAAAGACTGCTTAACGAAAGCGTTCCAGCTGGCCACCAGGGCACGCGGCATGTGAGTGACCATTACGGTGTCGTCGATGTCGCACACCACGCCCAGTTGTGGCCCGTCAGGGATGATCAGCACGGGGGCTTTGATTGTGTCCATGGCGGGGCCGGTGATGGTGGCTTCATGCCAGCCGGGTTTGAGGTTGTGGTTACGGATGACGACGTCGATATAGCCGCCCCGGTCTGCCTGTGCGGAGAGTTTGCGCCCACCCACCTTCACAGTGAAGGGGATGAACGGCACGGGGATATCAATGAAGGAACGCCAGCCGCGCTGGGCGTCTAGCAGTGAAGCCATGGCGGCTTCACGCAGCTGGGTGATAGAAGGCAGATCCTCAGGGATGTGCTGGAATAGTGGGCCCTCGGCGGGTGCGCCGGGTGGGCGCATCACTACACGCGCAATTACCCGCACCATGGTGGCCGAGCCGTAGCCGTCATAGGCCACTGCTCGCGGGCGCCAACCAGCGCGGCGTAGTCGCGGAATCATGTGACGATGGAAGTGTTCTTCACCGCGTCGTGCCAAGTCAGATAGGGGCATTGGTTCTCCTTAAGGAGTTCCAGCCTAGTCGAGCTGTTGCCTGCACTGGTAACGCCCAGGCCAGGGCTACGCCAGAGGCGATAGCGGCCAGGGTGTAGGAGGAGCCCACCAGTTGCTCTACCACGTTCCAGTGCAGCTCGTTAACCTGCCCGTGGGAGAACCACCAGTGCGGGGCCATGATGAATAATGCTCCCTGCACTAGGGCCACAGCGGCCAGGGGCGCGGACTTTAGCCGTAGCGCCACCGCGATTAGCGCCACCACGCTGGCTAGCCCCCACACCCAGTGATGCGACCAGGTGATGGGGGAGACCAGTAGTCCCAGACTCATGATTACTGCGGCGGTTAGCAAGGTGGCTAGGTTTTCGGGTAGCACCGGGGCGGCTGGGGTAGTGGCGACGGCGTCCGGGGCGGCGTCGTCGTAGATAACATGCGGGGTAACCACGCTGGTAGCAGCGGCCTGAATACGCAGGCATAGCCAAACGGCGGCCACTAAAGCCAGCGCCACCGTGATAGCCCAAGCAATACTCCAGGTGTTTTCCGGCAGGGCGCGGGCCACGAAACCTTTCAGGTTCTGGTTGCTGGTGTAGTAGGCATCCCCGGCGCGCTGGGGGTCCCACATGGCGTCAAAGAAGAAACGGGCAGACTCGCCCGGGCTGATAACCCAGCTGAGCAAAGTGACAGCGAGCGAGGTAGCCACCATGGTGATAGCTGAACGCCACTGACGGCGCAGCAGGAAAATAAGCACGGCAATAGCTGGGGTCAGCTTGATAGCGGCCGCCAAACCAGAGGCCACGCCGCGTCCCTTCCAGCTGTCAGGCGCGGCCACATCAATCATCACCAGGGCCATCATGGCGGTATTGACCTGGGCAAAACCAACCGACTGGGTAAACGGCTCCAGGCACTGTTGAACCAGGATCGCCGCCCAGGGGGCGATAGCAAAAGCTGAGCCCCAAGACCAGCCCAGGCTGCGCCCTACCAAGGCCACAATCACAGCAGTTTGCAGGGCGATAGCCATGATCATTAGGCGTGCGGCGGTCTCATAATCAAACCAGGTCAGTGGGGATAGCACCCAGGCTCCAAAAGGCGGGTAGGTGAAGGGGTACATCTTGTAGTCAGGCAAGGCGTACCAGTCGTACAGGGAATTACCACTAAACCAGTTATTTAACGCATACCAGTACACGTATACGTCAAAATGCTGAGGCAGCTTGTAGTCCTTGTCGTACATCTGCGGATAGGTGGCCCCCAGCAGGCACAGCCAGCCAAGTATCTGTGTAATCGGTGCACGCACAGTGGCATAAAAGCCGGCGCGTAAGTCTGCAAAAGAAAGATTCATGCCTACCTCGATACTTGGCCTGGCTAGGGGCTAGCTAAGCGCAGATACAAATATCCCTAGGGTATCTGACGTACCCCCAGGGTGCGGCGCAAAGTACGCGCCCCACTCCACGCAATCACCACAGCCAGCCACGACATAACCGTAACCGCCAAGAAACCACCATGCGCACCGGAGTTGTCGATAGCCAAACCAGCCAAGAACGTACCCACAGAAACACCCACGTTAATAGTGGTGCTAAGCCAAGTCAGGCCCTCAGTGATCTGGTTGTCGGCCACCGAATGCTGCACAATCTGGTTGGCGGTAGTGAAAGTAGGGGCAATAGCCATACCGGTGATGGCCGCAGCTACCGCCACAAACCACAGGTTAGGGGCAAAAATCAGGGTGGAGGCACCCAATGCCAAAACAGTCACGCCCACCACGAACTGGCGTTGCAGCGGCCAATGCCACTGGCGTGAACCGTGAATCAGCGCCGCCACCAGCGAGCCGGTAGAGAAGCAAGCCAAGATAGCGCCGGAAAGATTCTTGTGACCATGCTCGGTAGCTGAAGCCACAATCGCCACATCATTGGCTCCAAACAGGCCACCCAACACTAGGCAGGTAAGCGCAGTAACCACCAACGCTCCGTTACGTAAAACATGAGACTGGCCGGTTTGCTCCTGCGCGGCAGCGCGCCCCTTCGCCGGCGGCTCAGTGGCGCGCTGGGATAGGAACCACAGCGAACCCACTGCCTGGGCGGTGACGGCCACAATCAAACCGCTGGTAACCGGCAGAGGCGGGTTAGTCACCAGCATGGTTGCCAGGATCGGGCCCACAATGAAAGCCACCTCATCCATGGCTGCCTCAAGGGCGAAAGCCGTGTGGATTTCATCAGGGGTTTCTAGCAGGTTAGACCAGCGTGCACGCACCAGGGCGCCCATAGAACCGCTGGTACCACCGGCAATGGCGGCGCAAACCAGCAGCGCCACCGGGTGGGCATGGAAAGTAATAGACACAATCTCGCCCACCATGGCCAGACAGGAAGCCATGATGAAAGGAATCATGAAGCGCTGGCCGTAAATATCTACACGTCGAGCCAGCCAAGGCGCAGTGCAGGCAAAAGCGATCAGCGTTACCGCGCTGACCTGCCCGGCCAGGGTGTAGCTGTGGTATTCGCTTTGAATAGCTAGCAGCGAAGAAATTGACACCATAGACATGGGCATGCGTGCCAGCAGTCCGGTGGCGGAAAATTTAAAAGCACCGGGTTTACGTAGGATGTTTACATAGTTAGATGCCACCGCTCCATGATTACATGGGGAGCGGTGGCAAACTGAACTATGTAACTGTGAGAATCCAAACCAGGCCTGAGATCAGCTTTATGCTTGCGCTCAAGCTGGAGGTCTGCGCCTAGTGCTGCTCGGGGTTAGCTCAGCGCTGCTCAGAGTTGGCTGCGTGACGGTTAATCGTGAAGCCCTGACCGTTTAGGGTGTTCCAGCAGGTGACGCCCTCCTCGGTGGAGGTGCAGGCGAAGGCGCCGTGCTTAGCTGAAGAGTTGTAGGCCAGGGTGGGGCCCGAAGTCTTAAAGGCAGTCTGGCAAGAGCCGCCGGCGCCGTTTTGCGTGCCCACCGTGGCGGTAAACGGGGTGGAGTTGTTAGAGCAGCTGGGGCCGGTAGCGTTGAAGCTGTATTCCTTGATAGTGCAAGAAACCTGGTCGTCAGCAAAGGTGCAGGTGATGTTGCCGGAAGGTGAGGTGAAGCTGGTCATTTCCCGGGCGCCGTCGGGAGCCGGGGCCTTAACCGTAGCGGTAGGCGTGGCGCTAGGGGTGGGGGTTTCAGTCTCTACCGGTGCGGCAGTTTCAGTCTGTACCACCGTGGGGGTGATCGGCCCGGCGTCGTTGACTGAGTGCGGGGAGGTGTCGCGCCCAAGCATGTAGGCACCCACAGCCACAGCCAGAATCAAAACCGCCAGCGAAATCCAGCCAAAGAGCGGAAGGCCGCCCTTCTTAGCAGAGCTGTCAGCCTCCTGCTCGGGGGCCTCGTTAGCGGTGGCGTAGTCGTAGGTGGGCTCAGCGTAGGTGGGGTCCGGGGCATACACCGGGGTGGACATAACCATGGTGGCCGAGCCGGTGGTGGCCGGGTCGGGCACCTGTGCGCCTAACGGTTGATCCAGCGGAATAACCGAGGGGTTGGCTGCCACAATGTTCTGGGCCGGCCCCTCCACGCCGCCAGTAGCCGGCTGCTCCGGGTCATTCATGGCAAACACAGAGTCAGCAACGCTGGGGGCGCTAGTTTCCTGGTTGGTGCTAAGCACAGAGCGACGGGTAGGAGCATGGTCGTTAACCAAGGGCCCGGCGGCCACCTGCGTGGGGGCTGCGTCCTGGGCGCTGGCAGTGCTAGTGGCGCTAGCTGCCGGCTCATTTTGGGCCTCAAGCTGGGCCAGGAACTGGGGGTTGTGCTTAGCTAGCAGCTGACGTGCCAACGGCAGCGGGCTGCGGGCCAAGCCGGCGTTGATCTGCGGATCTTTAAGGTTAGCTAGCCATTCAAGTAACTGCGGGTAGGCGTTCGGGTTGGCGGCTACCACTGGGCGCAACTGCGGATAGTTGCTGACCAGCTGATATAGGTCAGCCTGCGAAGTCGCGGGACTGGCGGCCCGGGCGGCTAACTGTTCCAGCGAGAGCGTCATCGTGATCCTTCCAGGTACCATGCACTTGAGCCGTGTTAGCCAAGCGCTGTTACCAACCTCAATACAACTACTCTAGTGGCCAAGTCCGACAATTAACTACTTCAGAGTAAAAACGGGACATAATTTAACAGTGTGTGCTTGGCACCATTTTCGATCCGTCACACCAGCTAGGGAGGCCCACATTGGCTGAGGAATTACTTGGCGTGGAATGCGTCAACGGCCACCCAAATCCGCCTGATGCCTACGATTGCGCCACTTGCGCGGGTAGTTTAGCGGCTGCTCCCCGCCTGCTAGATAACCCGCCCCGGATGGTGGTGGAGGCCTCCACGGGGGCGCGCCTGGCCCTGCGTAGGGATCTGGTAGTGGGGCGAGCGCCACAGTATTTGAGCTACAACGAAGGCACCGAGCTGCTCACGGTTCCCTCCCCGGGCCGCCTGGTTTCCCGCTCGCACGTGTTACTGCAGGTGGTGGGTTGGCAGGTAAGCGCCATTGACATGGATTCCCACAATGGCACGGTGCTACGCCGGCTGGGTTATGAGGATGTACAGCTGGTTCCCGACGCCCAGGTTCCCCTGCGTTACGGCGATGAGCTTGATTTGGGCGACGGCGTAGTGTTGCGTTTCCTCCCCCCTGGCGCCAGCACCGACGACGACGCCGCAGCCTCCGCTCACAGCGCGGGAGAAAGCCTCAACGTCACCGGCTCCCTAACCTACTGAGGACTCAGCCAGCCATGGGGCAACGCGAAATGGAGGGGGCCGGGGCGTCGTCGTCGTGATCAAGCGAAACCGGCACCGGATGAGCCGCCTGCGCCGCCCCCACTGCCTGCAATACGAAACTATCTAAACTGTGCATGTAACGCTCACGCTGCATGGGGTTAGCGGGCGTGGGCCGACCCCCCAGCACGCAGGCGTGGATCAGCTGCACGCTCATGGCCACATCCTGATTAGGAAGCTGGCCCTGGTCGATAGCCTCGTGCAGAATCTGGCTGAGCATATGCTCCATGATGTCGGCGTGCGAGTGTAGACGCCCCACGGTGTCGCGCGAAAGCGTATCGGTTAGGCGCGCGCCGCTCGGGAAGTGATAGTGCTGCTTTAGTAGGGCCTGCTCACGGATATAAACCCGCAGACGATCAAGCGGATCTTGCACATCCTCAAGGGCCTGGCTCAGGCGCGCCACATAGCTGCGGGTTTCGTTCTCGATATAGGCCAGGAGCAGATCTTCTTTGTCTGCAAAGTGGTTATAGACGGCAGTGCGCCCCACATGGGCGTTAGTGGCGACGTCGGAAAGCGTGATTTTGTCGAAAGGTTTAGTGGCCAAGAGTTGACCCAGTGAGTCGAAAAGGGCGCGGCGAGTGCGCTCGCGGTGTTCGGCTAGGGTGTTACCAGTAATCTTGGGCATAGGTAAACCTTAGCTGGTTAGTGACGTAAGTAGGAAGTGTGTCAGATCGTGGAAAACTCAGAGGCCGCCAAGGGGGCGCAGATAACGCAACCAAAAGCGACGCAACTAGTGGTGGGGGCCGTGGTGGTAGATGATTTACGTCAGCCCACGCGGTTTTTAGCCGCTCAGCGTGCCTACCCGGCGCAGCTGCGGGGGCAGTGGGAGTTTCCGGGCGGCAAGGTGGAGCCGGGGGAGGCGCCGCAGGTGGCTTTGGCGCGCGAATTGCGTGAAGAACTAGATATTGTGGCCAAGATCGGGGTGGAAGTGACGGCCGATACACCCTTGTCTACATGGCCACTAAAACCGGGGCTAGAGATGCGGGTGTGGCTAGTGAGCACTGATCGCCCCGAAATTAGCCCAGGCACTAGTCATATGCAGGTCAAATGGGTTACTCCAGTACAAGCTCTTGACCTAAATTGGCTGGCTCCAGATTTACCTATTGTGCGCCAGATCATTAAACTAATGGCTGCTGGCCAGGGCAAATGTGTTCAGAGTTAAGTTGTGAAAGGGCTGATACTTACTGGTCAAAAGGTTACGTTTCTATTACAGTCAGGTACTAGCTTATAAAGAAAGAGGTTCGACATGGGACGTCACGCTCAGAAGGCCACCCCGGCCTCAGCAGTTAGTGCTCTCTTTTCCCAGGTAGGCACCGGTAATGTGGTGTACCGCGCAGGCGGTGTGGCCATGGCTCTATCCCTGGCCGTCTCCGGTGGTGCATTCGCTGCTGTACAGATGAACAACGGTGTCAACACTGACGCCAACAAGGCCGCGCTGACCCACGCAGCACTCGGCCTGGCCGCTCAGCCTACCTCTGCTGCCGAGTCCGTTAACTACAAGCTGGTTGTAGACGGCAAGACTATCTCCGCTTCCACCCAGGCTGAGACTTGGGGGCAGGCCCTGTCCGACGCCGGTGTTTCGGTTGACGACAACGACACCGCCTCCGTAGACCTGACCGCCGCCCCTGTTGACGGCGCCGTCGTTACCGTTGTCCACGCTAGCGTCACCCAGACCAACGTAGACACCGCTATCAAGGCTGGCACCACCGAGAAGCCAGACCCGACCCTGGCCAAGGGTGAGAAGAAGGTAGAAACCGAGGGTGTGGATGGTGTTTCTCGCACCGTTTACAACGTGGTTACCCGTGGCGGTAAGGAAGTTTCCCGCACCGTAGTATCCACCGCCGTCGTCAAGCCGGCCACCAACGCTGTGGTACTGGTTGGCACCAAGGAAGCCACCGCTGCTGCCACCACCCCGGCCACCTCCAACTCTTCCTCCAGCTCCAGCGGCGGTAACGCCACCCTGGCTGCCGCTGGCACCGACGCTGCCAGCGCCCAGGCTATTGCTAAGTCCATGATGAGCTCCTACGGCTGGGACGACACCCAGTTCAGCTGCTTGGTTAAGCTGTGGAACCGCGAGTCTGGCTGGAACTACCAGGCTTACAACGCTTCCTCCGGCGCTACCGGTATTCCCCAGGCCCTGCCTGGCTCCAAGATGGCTAGCGCCGGTAGCGACTGGGCCACCAACCCGGCCACTCAGATCAAGTGGGGCCTGGGCTACATCTCCGAGCGTTACTCCAACCCCTGTGGCGCTTGGGCACACTCTGAGTCGGTGGGCTGGTACTAAACCGCACTCACATAAGCTGGCGTTTGAGCACGCTACCCGTCTCCCCTGCAATCTGTGCTGATTGCGGGGGAGACGTGTATTTGGGGCTTGGCTGGGGTTGCGGCGTCGTCGGCGGCCTAAAATTAGGCAGCTTTCAGCTAGGCTTGAAGGCAATGAAGGCAGAAACCGCGCTATTAATGCGCCCGGAAACTTGTAGGTGACGTGTATGAGTGACGTGGCGGCAGGCAAGCTACTGACCAGCAACGATATTCGTGAGCTGTGCGCCCAGTTAAACATTCGCCCTACCAAAACCCTGGGCCAAAACTTCGTCAACGATCCAGGTACGGTACGCAAAATTGTGCGTAACGCCGGCGTGCAAGCAGGTGAACAGGTGCTGGAAATCGGTCCCGGCCTGGGCTCACTAACCCTGGCGCTACTGGAGGCTGGGGCACAGGTTAGCGCCGTCGAGATTGATCCGCCCCTGGCCCAAGCTTTGCCGACCACCGCCCAGGCTCGCTTCCCGGAAGCTAAATTACAAGTTTTTACTGCTGACGCCCTGACTATCACCGGGCCTGAAAGTATCGACGGCGCCACCCCCACCCGTCTGGTAGCTAATTTGCCGTATAACGTGGCCGTGCCGATTGTGCTGACCGTGCTCGAAAAGCTACCCAGCATCCAGACCGTGCTGGTGATGGTGCAGGCGGAGGTGGCCGACCGCCTGGCGGCCACTCCGGGCAACAAGATTTATGGGGTGCCCAGCGCCAAGGTGGCTTGGTATGCCAGTGCTCGGCGCACCCTAACCATTGGTCGCAACGTGTTTTATCCGGTGCCTAATGTGGACTCGGCTCTGGTGAAAATTGAGCGCCGCCCCCATCCGGATACTGCGGCTACGCGCGAGCAGGTTTTTGCTGTTATCGACGCCGCCTTTGCCCAGCGCCGCAAGACCTTGCGTCAGGCACTAGCTGGTTTGGCTGGTAGCGCCGGCGCCGCCCAGGAGGCGCTGGAGCGCGCCGGGGTTAGCCCCACGGCTCGCGGCGAAACCCTAGACATTGACCAGTTTGCCGCCGTGGCTCAGCAGCTAAATGCTGCTAGCGCCGGTGTGTGCGTTCCAGCCGCCAGCGCGCCCGCCCCGGCCACCAGTGACCCGGCTGTGAGCGACAGCTCTCCGGCTGTGAATACCACGGCCATGAGCGTTGGTGGCTCGGATGTGAGTGTCAGTGCCCCCGGCAAGGTCAATCTTTTCTTGGCCTTGGGCGCTGCCCGCCCCGATGGCTACCACCCGCTTAACACCATCTTTGCCCAGATCGGCTTAAGTGAGACGGTTACGGTCACGCCGTTACAGTCCCTGGCTACGACGGCGCCGCAGCCGGCCTCAACTGCCACTGTCTCCTCTGCCTCGTCGGCCCCGGCCCAGTCAGACTCGGTCCCGGCGGCCGCTCAGCCGGCCCCATCAGCCACGGCTGTCCCGGCCCAGTCAGACTCGGCCTCGGCGGCCCAAACCGGCGGCCCGCGCATTGAGCTGGCCCTGACCCGCCCCGATAGCAATGTGCCCCTAGATCACACCAACCTGGCCTACCGCGCCGCCCAGGCGGTGGCCCAGCAAGCCGCCCAGCGTGGCTTAGCCACCCCGGACGTGCACATTTTGCTAGACAAAGCCGTGCCGGTAGCCGGAGGCATGGCTGGTGGCAGCGCGGACGCAGCTGCCACCCTCAAAGCCTGCAACGAGTTCTGGCAGGTGGGCCTGAGCCTAGAAGAGTTGGCTCACCTAGGCGCCCAGTTGGGTGCGGATGTGCCCTTCGGGCTTTACGGCGGTGTAGCTCTGGGCACCGGACGCGGGGATCTAATTGAGCCGCTTAAGGCCGCCCCCGGCCCCTACTACTGGACTTTTGCCTTGCAGGATGAGGGTTTATCGACGGCGGCCGTGTTTAAACACTTTGACGCCACTGTGCAGGCCCCACCGGCGGCAGACATGCCGCCAGAGCAGCTACTGGCCGCCCTAGAGGCTGGTGACGTGGCTGAGGTTAGCCGCCATATCCGCAACGATCTACAGGCCACGGCTATCGATCTACGCCCAGAACTAGGTCAACTAATTGACCTGGCTAAGAAGGCTGGCGCTCTGGCAGCCATGGTTTCTGGCTCCGGGCCTACCGTGGCCGCCCTTAGTGCCAGCCGCGCGGTGGCTGAGCGGGTAGCTCTATGCTGGAGCCTCACCCCCTTCTGTGACCAGGTAGTTACCGGTTAAGCGCCCGCAAGCCCAGACGCCCGCCCCCCAGCGCTCACGCGGTAGAATGCGGGGGCTGGTTTTATCTGCAGAATGAGGACTTAATGGCTCACCTATTAGGGGTTGAGAACCTGCGCATTGTCGTAGGCAGTCGCACGCTACTAGACGGTGTCACGGTAGGCATTGAAGACGGCACCCGAGTAGGCGTGCTGGGCCCCAACGGCGCTGGTAAATCCACTTTTCTGCGGGCCCTATCAGGGCAGCGTGAAATCGACGGCGGACGTATCACCCGCGCCGCCGATACACGCGTGGCCATCCTCAACCAAAGCGACAACTTCCCCCCGGGCATCAGCGTACGTCAAGCGGTGCACGGTGACGCGGCTGAGCACGTGTGGGCCTCTAACCCTGCCGTGCGCGACATTCATGCCGGCCTGCTGGCAGACGTGGACCTGGCAGCCGACGTCGACACCCTCTCAGGTGGTCAGCGCCGCCGCGTCGCCCTAGCCCACGTGCTCACCCAAGACGCCCAGGTGGTGGTATTAGATGAGCCCACCAACCACCTAGATGTTGAAGGCGTGGACTGGCTGGCTCGCCACCTGCAAAAACGCTTCGACTCAACGCGCGGCGACGGCGCCCTAGTGGTGGTCACCCACGACCGCTGGTTCCTAGACGCCATCTGCAACCGAGTGTGGGAAGTAGTGCCCGGCGTCGACCCCGGCAACGGCCGCCCCCAAATCCCCGGCCGAATTGAGCTTTACGACGGCGGCTATGCGGCCTACATTTTGGCGCGCGCCGAGCGGGCCCGCCAGGCTGAGGTGGCTGCCGCCAAACGCGAAAACCTACTGCGTAAAGAACTGGCCTGGCTGCGACGCGGGGCCCCAGCGCGCACCTCCAAGCCGCGTTTCCGTATCGACGCCGCCGAGGCACTAATCGCCGACGTGCCCCCGCCGCGTGACAGCGTGGAAATCACCCGCATGGCCACTGCCCGCCTAGGCAAACGCGTTATTGACCTGGAAAACGTCAGCGTCAGCTACCCGGCCCCCGGCGGCGGCGAAAACCAGGTGCTGCGCGAGGTAACCTGGCGCCTTGCCCCTGGCGAGCGAGTAGGCATTGTGGGTGTAAACGGCGCCGGCAAAACCACCCTGCTGCGCCTGCTGCAAGGCACTCAAAAACCCACCAGTGGGCGGGTACGTACCGGCCAGACCGTGGACGTAGTAACCCTGTCGCAAACCACCCATGAGCTAGATCAGATCAGCGAGCTGCGAGTGGTTGAGGCAGTGGCCGCAGTGGCCGAGCACGTCACCGTGGGTGGCAAAGATCTAAGCGCCAGCCAGTTGGTTGAGCGCCTGGGCTTTACCCGCCAACGTGCCTGGACCCGGGTGGGGGAAATCAGCGGTGGTGAACGCCGTCGCCTGCAGCTGCTGCGACTGCTGATGGCTCAGCCCAATGTGCTGCTGCTGGACGAGCCCACCAACGATCTAGACACTGACACCCTGGCTTCAATTGAGGATATTCTCGACACCTTCCCGGGCACGCTAGTGGTGGTCTCCCATGACCGCTACCTGCTTGAACGCGTCACCGACCACCAGCTGGCTTTGCTTGGTGACGGGCATCTGCGTGATCTTCCCGGCGGAGTGGAGCAGTATCTGGAGCTGCGTCGCCAGCAACTGGCTGCCTCATCTGGGGCTGCAGGGGCGACGTCGGCAACTGCGGAAGCTAAAAACGCCCCGTCCCAGGGGGAGCAGGGCGCCTTAAGCGGGGCTCAGCGCCACGCGGCTGCCAAGAACCTGGCCCGGCTAGAGCGCCAGCTGGATAAGGTCAGTGCCCAGATCGCCAAGTTACACGCGGATATGGAAGCGGCTTCAGCTGATCCTGGACGTGTCAATGACCTAATTGAGCTGGGTAAACAGCTCAGCCAGGCGCAGGAACGCCAGGCGGATATCGAGCTGGAATGGCTTGAAGCAGCCGGCGAGCTGGAGCAGTAGTCCTGCTGCTTGCGCGGCCTGGGCCGCCCCGGGTGCGGGCGCTCCAAGCTTAACTGCGGCTGTTTAGGCTGCGTGCTTACCGCCGCCACTACGACGACGCGGCCGGGTGGGACGCGAGGGCGGACCTTGCTGCACCCGGCGGCCCTGCGGACGCCTGCGACGTCGGGGCAAGCTAGGCAAGCTGGGCATACGCAGCCCAGCCAACTGCAGCAGCTTCTCCTTAGGAACCAGGTGGCGCAGGTCGATACCCTTACCCGGCAAGCCAATTGACCAGGGCGCCAAGTATTTAAGCGCAATACAAACCGCGAAACAGGCCGCCGTAATAATCCAGGCAAAACCCACCGACAGGGAGTTATCTAAAACAAACTGGGGGATAGGACCCATAGCTGTAATGAGTTCTTCCATACCCAGAGAGTTAATTACAATCTGCACAGCCAGCACGATGAATTTGTGAGTACACAAAATACCCAGGGTCATTTTCCCAATGCGGGTCAAATCATCTATATTCCAGGCGCGCGAAATCATGCAGATACCGGCAATACCAACCAGCGCGGCCGCCACAAAGTTGGCGTAGTTGCCGTAGGTGCGGGCCACATAGTCCACCGTGGTGGTGTTGTAGTGGCTGATGGCAGCCGCAATCGCCAGCAAACCAATGCCGTCCAGGCCCTCAATTAAAGGGTATTTAATAGGTAAATGGTTAACGATGGGGCGCATATACATGCCTAGGAAGAAGAACGGCATCAGCACCCCCACTCGCTCAAAACTCCAGGGGTACCAGACCTCTTGATGGGAGGCTAAAAACCAACTGGGAAGTAGGGAAATAACAGTAATTACAGCTAAAGCTATACGGTTACCCTCAATTAGCTTGGCCGTAGCCCAAGCTATCAGGTAAGCGATCATAATTGCGGGTAAAAACCACAGCGGCTTATTCCAGTCCATGTGGTGTGCCGAGGGGGTGGCCCACATGATGTCTTTAAGCATGGTGGTAAAACTTGCGGGATTTTTACGACCCAATGAACCAGCTGCCACTGAACCCAGCACTGCGAAAATACATACAGAGATAAAAGCCCACAGCACGTAGGGGAGCATGATGGCGCGTACGCGGGTGTAAAGGAAGCGGGGAAAGGACCGTTTTCCAGGGTTGAAAACCAGTCCAGAAAGGAAGAAGAAGGCGGGAACGTGGAAGGCGTAAAGTAGGTCGAACAGCGCGGGGTGCTGATTCCAGGGGAGATAGAAGTGGCCGGCCACAATGGCCAACATGCACCATCCGCGAGAGACGTCGATCCAGGCAATACGCCCGGTGCCGCGCCTAGCTAGGGCGGCAGGTGGGGTCATGCAGTGTCTCCTTGGTTACGCAATACAGGGTCAGGCTCCATGCCGCGAAGGCCGTTCCACGCCAGGTTAACCATGTGCGCAGCAACCTCCTCCTTGGTCATGGTGCGGTCGAGTAGCCACCATTGGGCGGGCATAGCAACAATACCCACTAACATTTGAGCGTACAGGGGAGCAAAACGCGCATCAATACCATGTTCTGTAAATTGTCTGGCCAAGATGCCGGAGACTTGCACCGCCACATCCGCTAACAAAGTGGAGTAGGTTCCCCTTGAGCGGTCATTTTCTGAGGAAATGATGCGGAAACCATCAGTGTTATCTTCGATATATGTCAGCAGCGCCAAGGCGGCGTGTTCTACCACCGCCGAGGGTGAGGGATCTGACTCTAGGGCGTTAACTATAGTGGAGTAGATCAAAGTCAGTTCCCGGTCGATGATGACCGCGTAAAGGCCTTCTTTACCCCCGAAATGCTCATACACCACCGGCTTGGAAACCTGGGCGCTAGCAGCTATTTCTTCGATTGAGGTGGCGTCATAACCGCGCTCAGCAAAAAGCGTGCGGGCGACGTCGATCAGCTGCTCACGTCGTTCCCCCGCACTCATGCGAATCCGTTTTGAAGTCATAGCCACCGCACAAAGTGTGTAAGAATAGATCCCGGTACGCCTGACGTACCCTTCCGCCCTAGTGTAATGGCAGCACGCAGGCCTTTGGTGCCTTGTGGTCCGGGTTCGAATCCTGGGGGCGGAGCTTTTTGTGCGCTATGCTGTAGACAGTATTTATGCTTCGACCCGTTTAGGAGCTTTCCTCGTGGCCACAAGCCCTGCCGCCGTCATCATCATGGCCGCCGGTAAAGGAACGCGTATGCGTTCGGCGACCCCCAAAGTTCTACACCAGATCGGGGGGCGCAGCTTGTTAAATCACGCTGTGGTTGCCGCCCGTGGACTTCAGCCGCAGTATTTGGTTGCGGTAGTGCGTCACCAGCGCGACGACGTCGTCGCTCACTTGGAGCGGGTGGCTCCGGATGTGGTGATTGCTGACCAAGACGAAATTCCCGGTACTGGCCGGGCTGTGGCCTGCGGTTTGGCTGCGCTACCTGCCGACCTAACCGGCCCGGTGGTGGTTACCAGCGGTGACGTGCCGCTACTGGACACTGCCACCCTAGAGGCGCTGCTAGAGCAGCACGTCAGCCGTGGAGACGCGGTCACTATTCTTACCACCGAACTGGCTGACCCCAGTGGCTATGGCCGTGTGGTACGTACCGAGGAAGGCGCGGTAGCCGGCATTGTGGAGCACCGTGATGCTTCAGAGTCACAGCTGCTAATCAAGGAAATTAACGCGGGCGTGTATGTTTTCGACGCCGCTCACCTGCGTGAAGCACTAGGTGGCCTGGGTACTGACAACGATCAGGGCGAGGTTTACCTGACCGATGTCGTGGCCGCCGCCTACCAGGCCGGTAAGTCCACTAGCGCGCTGGTGGTCACCGACACTTGGCTGGTTGAGGGCTGCAACGACCGCGTACAGCTGGCCCAGCTAGGGGCTGAGCTTAACCGTCGTATTCTCGAGCACTGGATGCGCACTGGCGTAACCATCGTGGACCCCTCCTCCACCTGGGTGGATGTGGATGCCAAGATTGGCCAGGATGCCTACCTAGAGCCCGGGGTTATTGTTCACGGTGCCACCGTGATTGGTGATGAGGCCTATGTTGGGGCCCACAGCGTCCTAGACAATGTGGAAGTTCCCGACGGCGCCGTCGTCGCCCCACTAAGCTTGCTGGACGCCTAACGCAACCAGCATGATCTCCTACCCACCCACCCACATGGCCAAACGGCTACAAGGAGGCAAATAATCCATGACTGGCATTATCAGTGAGGGCTCTAAGCGCCTGGTGATCGTATCAGGCCGGGCTCACCCTGAGCTTGCGCAGGCCGTGGCCAAGGAGCTGGGCACCGAGGTGCTGTCCTCTAGCGCTTACGACTTTGCTAATGGCGAGACCTATGTACGTTTCAACGAGTCGGTGCGTGGCTGTGACGTGTTCTGCATCCAGTCTCACGGCGACCGCGTTAACGACTGGGTTATGGAGCAGCTAATTATGGTGGATGCGCTTAAGCGTGCTTCTGCCAAGCGCATCTCTGTGGTGGCCCCCTTCTTCCCCTACGCCCGCCAGGACAAGAAACACCTGGGGCGCGAGCCTATCTCTGCCCGCTTGGTTGCAGATCTGTATGCCACTGCTGGCGCTGAGCGCCTCATGAGTGTGGACCTGCACTCTGCCCAGGAACAGGGCTTCTTTGACGGCCCCTGGGACCACCTGTGGGCCCAGCCGGTGCTGGTTGACTACGTCTCTAAGCACATTGACCCGGCTAACACCACGGTGGTTTCTCCTGACGCTGGCCGTATTCGTGTGGCCGAGCGCTGGGCGGACAAGCTGGGTGGCACCCCGCTGGCATTCGTCCACAAGACCCGTGACGTGACTCGCCCCAACCAGTCCGTGGCTAACCGCGTGGTTGGTGACGTTAAGGGCCGCACCTGCGTGCTGGTTGACGACATGATCGACACCGGTGGCACTATCGCTAAGGCGGTTAAGGTGCTGCTCGACGCCGGCGCTAAGGACGTCATCATTGCCGCCACCCACGGTGTGCTCTCCGGCCCCGCCGCTGAGCGTCTAAGCACCTGTGGCGCCAAGGAGGTTATCGTCACTGACACCCTGCCCATCAGCGAGGAAAAGCGCTTTGAGCAGCTGACTATCCTCTCTATCGCGCCGCTGCTGGCAGCCGCTATTAAGGCTGTTTTCGACGACGGCTCGGTAGCTGACCTGTTTGACGCGGGCGACCACTAAGACACATAGCTAATAAAACGCATAGCTAGGTGGGGGCCAGTTCTTACGAACTGGCCCCCACTTGTGTTTTATAGGCTTTAACGAGCTGGCCAAGCCACAGCTATAAGCCAAGCGTTCCAAAGCGCCGTAACTGGGCCGGCGCAGCTAGAGTGACGTAGCTAGGGCGGTGCGGCCAGAGCGGCGCAGCTAGAGCGGCGGCGTCGTCGTCGAGAAAAAGATCTAACCGGCGGTGGTTTGCAGCTCAGGCTCACGCACCAGCACCGGGCTTAGACCTGAGGCGGGCGTAATCATGTCGCGGCTAGGGCTGTGGGTGTTACCAGTGGTTTCCAGGCGCAAAGGCTTGCCTGTATCCAAGTTGATCTCTTTACCCGTACCAATTAGGCCCTCACGGTTAGGGGCTGGGTGGTAGAAGCTAAGCACGCCCACAAAAGCCCCAGCAGTGGCGTTAAAACGCGAACGCAGCGAGTTCCAGTCACGGCTGGAGGGTACCAGTGCCATCTTGGCGGCCACCAGCGGTAAACGCAGCGGGTTAAGCAGCCAGGCGCCCCGGCGGGTGGCCGGTAGCTGGGAGGTCAGGTGGTATTTGCGGGCCAGCCATACATGAGCGCGAGCACTCTTAAACTCTGCTTTGCGCCGCGACTTAGTCTTGGGGTCACGTCCTCGGTAAGCGATACGCATACCTGAGAAGTTTTCAGTTTCAATGCCGTGCTCACGCAGGTATAGGGCTAACTCATTGTCTTCTGAACCCCAGGGGGCGTTAACATCAAAGCCACGCGAGATCAGCGCTGAGCGGCGGGCGGCAAAGGAGCAACCCATGAGGATTGGGATAGCCCGGTCAGCGTTAACGGGAGTGTAGGTTTCGGTTTCTGTGGCCGGGTGGATAGTCTCGTAAGCCTTGCCCAGGGCCCAAAAGTTTTTGAAGGTACCTTCTAGGAAGTAGATGCCTGAACCGGAAACTACTTGATGTTCCTTTAGGGATTCAATGCCCTGGCTGACCCAGTTGTTGGAAAGCATATCGTCGGCGTCGCAAAACAGTAGCTTTTCACTGTTTGCATAGCGGATACCCACGTTGCGGGCGTAGCAGACGTTACGCTCCCGGTCAGAGATGAAGTAGCGCAGGTTGACCTGGCGGAAAGCAAAGCGAGGATAGTAGTCCTCAAGTAGTTCACGCGTCTCATCGGTGGAGCCGTTGTCGATTACCAGAATCTCAAAGGCGCCCTCATAGTCTTGACGCAGCAGCGAGTCCAACTGGATAGCCAAAGTTGGGGCACTGTTTAGGGTCGGGATGATAACCGAGGCTTGCGGTTGGGGGGTCATGGCGTACCTGAGAATCGGGGACTAGGGGCGTGAGCACCCAGGTACTAGCCACTGTCTGGTAACTAGTTTATAGTTTCCTGGGAGTTTCCTGGGCTCACTTGCGATAATAGTGCAATAAAAGCGCCGGCGCATAGACTAAACGCACAAAATGCCAACCCAAATTTATTGTTTGTTTGTAGAGCTTGGTCTACATGTAGCAAAACCCAAGCAATTGCAAAGGTAATCAGCGTTAGCCGCACATAGGGCTGTGATAATTTCTTGTATTGCACTTGTTGTAAAGGTAGTAATAAATAAGCCCAAAACAGTGCTAAAGCTGTGGAAGCAAACACATCAGTCCACAAGTGTGCGGAGCTAACCAGCACCGCAGTGGTGCCCAAAATAAAGGCGCTCAGTGCCCCAACAAAGGCGATTCGCTTGAAAATACGCGGCAGTTTAGTGGCGCTAAGTGCGGCCATAAGCGGCACGGTGGCCACCAAAATCATGCCGGCGTGTCCTGAGGGCATGGTGTTGTAATGCGGGAAATAGCCGGTGCCATTGATGCCGCCCTGAGGCAGGTAAGGCAGGCGAGTTTTAAGCACTTGGATAGTGCCTAGCAGGCCGGCCGCAAAAGCCACTAGCTGCACTGGCAACAACCAGCGCTTGGCGCACAGGGATACCACCACGGCCAGAGCCAAGCTGGCCCCGGCCACCGGGGCCGTGCCCAGCTTGGTAAATACCTGCACATAGGGCTGAAGGGGACCCACAAACGTATGCAGGCCCAAACCAGCCAGGTAGGCACCCTGTTGGGTGGCCTCAAAAAGGTTGCGGTAAGCCCAGGTGGCCAGGAAGGTGAGTAGTGCGAGGGAAGCGGGGAGGAAACGTTTCAAATGGTTAATTACTTCTTTTAATAGGCTCCGCGTGAAGAAAGCACCGCCTGCACCGTTTTGGTCAGGATCGATAGGTCTTGTAACGGAGACCAGTTGTCAATGTAGTACAGGTCCAGGCGAATGGTTTCATCCCAGGACAGGTCTGAACGCCCTGAAATTTGCCATAGGCCGGTAATACCCGGGCGCACTCGTAGACGGCGCATCTCATCGGGGGTGTATTTAGCCACCTCACGCGGCAGCGGCGGGCGTGGGCCAATCAGGCTCATGTCACCCTGGATCACGTTAAACAGCTGGGGTAGCTCATCGATAGAGAAGCGACGAATAAAGCCACCCACCGGGGTGATACGCGGGTCTTTCTTGAGCTTAAACATGACCTCATTGGTCTTGTTGCCGCCCTGAAGCTGAGCCAGGCGCGCCTCGGCGTCAACCACCATAGAGCGGAACTTGATCATCTTAAAGGTCTTACCATCGCGCCCTACGCGCTCTTGGAGGAAGAACACAGGGCCACGGTCGGTAAAGTACACCGCCAGGGCGGTAATAATCATGACCGGGCTGACCATAATCAGCGCTAGGGAAGCCATGACAATATCGAAAATCCGCTTAGAGTGCGATAGTGCGCCGGCAGAGTTGGGATCTTCTATGTAGACCAGCGGCATACCACCTACTGGGCGGGTACGGATACGGTCAGCGGCGACGTCGACCAAAGAAGGCACCACAGCCAGCTGAGTGCGGTGACCCTCAAAACGCCACACATAGCGGCGGAAATCAACCGAGTCAGGCACCGAACCGGGAGCGAAAAGCACCAGCTCAGCCTGGTTGGATTCAGCCAGCTTAAGCAGGTTGTCGCTGATAGAACGGTGGTCACCCTTATAGGTTTCGAGCGCCTCATCAGGATCAAAAACCAGGTAGGGTTCCAGACCCAGCCAAGCTGAACGCTTAAGCATCCGGGAGAACTGCTCAGCCTGCTGGGGGCGGCCCACAATAATCACGCGCGAAATACCGTAGCCACGTCGGTGCAGCCAGTGCAGGATGCGGCGACCAAACAGACGCCCCAAGGTGATTAACGGCATCGCAATGATGAACAGCAGCAGGAAGTAAGAGCGCGAGAACTCAGTAGTGGTCATGTATAGCACCAGCGAGAAAAAGCCGATGTTAAACAAGCCGGCGTTAAGGGCGCGGCGGATACTGATGGTGCCCGAGCCGAACTCGCGTACCGCATAGCCCCCAAAGCAAGCAATTACCACCAACCAGGCGGCTGAAGCCAGCGGCTTCCAGTGCATAAGTGCCCGAGTTAGGGCCGAGACGTCATTAGAGAACAGACCTGACTGCTCGCGTAAATGCCACGCAATGGTGAACGACACCCAGATAGCGAGGAAATCAATCACGATAGCGCCTAGGCGCACTAGGTGATTGAAGGTACGTTTACTCATCTTCAAGACGAAACCTACTCGGGGCAGTTGGGAATTTAAGACAGTGCTTCGACCTGCTGGTGCAGGGCTTGGATGAAACGGTCCAGGGAGAACTTGTCGCCGTGGGCGCGGATTGCGGGGTGATCCCAGGTGATTTGCTCGTTCTTTTCCACGATGGCTGCAATATCAGCGCTGGCGGGCTTAGAAAAGAATAGACCAGTTTGGCCTTCTACAACAGTGTCGAGGTAGCCACCTCCACGCAGGGCCAGTACCGGTTTACCAAAGCTGTAAGCCTCCAAGGGGGTGAGCCCAAAATCTTCAAAGGAAGGCGCAATCAGGGCCCTACAGTTGGCGTATAGCCAGCGCATTTGGCCGTCACTTAGGCCCTGGAACATGCGCACATTGTCTGGGCACATAGCCGCTAGGCGCTCAGCCTCAGGCCCCTTACCCACAATTGCCAGCTTGCGCTGGGGCATGTCAGCAAAAGCCGCTATGGCGCGATCAACATTCTTGTAGGGCATCAGGCGCGAGACCACCAGATAGAACTGCCCAGCCCAGCTGGAAATCTCGTCCACAGTTTCCTGGCTGGCACTGGCGTCAATCCCGCCAGGGGGGAAGAGTAGGTCAGCCTCAATGCCGTAGACGCGCTCAATGCGCTCTTTAACAATAGAGGAGTTAGCCAGGTAGCGGGTGGCGCTGTGAGCGGCGCGCTTATCCCAACGCAGCAGCGGTGCATACACCGCGTTTAGCCCCAGTACCTTGGGTGATAGGGGTGAGGACTGGCCCAGGTACTGCTCGCGCAGGTACAGGAAACGGGCCGGGGAGTGGCAGTAAACCAGCTTGGCGCCGGTAGTTTTAACCCCGTGCGCAAAACCGGTGGAAGACACCAGGGTCACGTCCGCGTTGATCTTAATTTTCGACGTCGCCGGGGCTAGTAGCGGCAAGGCGATGCGGTGATCGTGGCGGAAGGCCCCTACCCGGTTTAGGGCGGTGACGCGAATATCGGCGTCCTTGAACTCAGGGAAGGTGCCTTCTGGGTCGTACAGGGTGGTGAAAATGGGGGCCTGGGGAAAAGCCTGGTGCATGGCTAAGGCCACCCGTTCCGCACCGCCACGTTGAGTTAAGTAATCGTGGGCGATGGCAACGCTAAAGTGCTCACTCATCAAAGTCTCTCTTCTGCCTATGGCAAGAATGTAAGGGAAATGGGGCGAGGAAGTAGTTTTATGAAATTTTGTGCCCTAGAAGCGGGCGTTGACCTGCTCACTGTGGCAGTAGCCGCTAAGGGAGGCGGCCTCGACATTCAACGCCACTAATTTAGTAGCAAACGCTCCGGGCAACATGCCAATAGTGCTATCTGTGAAATTGGCTAGCTGCTCGGTGCTCTCCTCGTTAGTGCGGCTAGCTACCGCCCCAACTAGTTTGCCCCACCAGCCGCCGCCGCTTGCCACCGGGGCGATAGCGCCGGGGTGTAGCTGGTCAAAAGTGCGTCGTGCCGCGCCTGAATGGTAGGCGCGCATGGCTCGCTTGACGGTGTCTGTGGCCGCGCCGTGGTGCAGGGTTTCCAGCTCAGGAGCCAAAATTACCGGGATACCGGCCTCATGTAGGCGGTAGCCGTAGTCCACATCCTCCCAACCGTAGTGCTGGTAGGCGGTGTCGTAGGGGCCGATTTTTTCCCAGGTTTCGCGGGTAACAGAGCAGTTAGCAGCCCAGTGACGCCAAGAGGGGATAGCGCCCCGGTAGGAGGCGGCTAGGGCTGCGCGGGTGCGGGTGGCGCCGTATACGCGGGTGTACTTTGAGGGCGGCAGGATGTCTATGGTTAGCCCGACGACGCCGCAGGGCTGGCCTTGGTGGCGCGCCCAGTGCCCAGAGACAAAGTCTGCACCAGGTTCAAGATCGTCGTCGCAGCGCACCAAAACCTGGCCTTTAGCGGCGCTAAAACCAGCGTTTAGAGCGGCTACCCGGCCTTGATTTTGCTCCAGCACCACGGCCCGTACGGGCACCTTGCTGGCGAAGGAGTCGATAATTTCTAGGCTGTTATCAAGCAGCCCATCGATTACCACTACCGCCTCAAAGTCGGTGTCGCTTTGCTGGCTTAAGGCGTTAAGCAGCGTAGGTAGCTTGGCTTCTCCCCGATAGGAGGGGATGATGATGGAAGTGCGCGGTTGGTTCATGCCTTGCTGGCCTCTTCTTCCAACTTTTCCAACTTGTCGTATTTGGCCATGACATTTTCGTGCCCAGCCAGGTAGTTAACCAGCTTGTTTTGGCTGGCGCGCAGATCCTCTTCAAC
>ERZ772908.42-NODE-42-length-37945-cov-33.3523_pt1 | contig 37945 bp, 27 predicted proteins | sample MGYA00512121_ERZ772908 | MGnify/ENA primary metagenome ERZ772908 (study PRJEB29015, sample SAMEA2738084) | human oral metagenome | biome: human oral; feature: human-associated habitat; material: saliva | place: China | collected 2264 ... | reverse complement strand
CCCTACCCCCAGCACGGCATGACCCACGCCGACTGGGGAGGAATCCCGCCGCAGCAGGTGCGCCTCGACACCCTCATCACCACCCAAAAAACCCTCAACCTCGAGACCCTACTCGCCGAAGACTCCACCTTCTACGGCGACCTCTTCCCTCACGTCGTCAAATGGGGAGGCGAACTCTACCTCGAAGACGGCGTGCACCGCGCACTGCGTAACGCCCTGCACCGCCGCGCCGTCATGTATGCGCGCGTACTGGACCTGGACTCCATCTCCCCGGCGCTGCTGCCCGGCGCGTAAAAACCTACTCGCGTAAAAACCTAACCGCGTAAACGCCTACCCGAATACAGAAAATGCCGCGGACCGATGCAAAGAAGCATCAGGTCCGCGGCATTTTTGTGACGTATAACTGAGCTACGTTCCGCTACGCAGAGATACCACGCTTAGGACGCAACCTTCAGGCCCGCCTCCTGCACCGGGGATTGCTCCGGCAGGGACTCCTCGGAATCCAGGCGAACCGGGTTGCCCTCGGCGTCAAAACGCGCGCCCAGGCCCATCTGAATAAAACGGATAGTATTCAGAATCTGGCGCTCACGGGTTTCCTCATCCGGTGCGTCCTCGGCGCGACCGGCGCTTGAGGAGAGGGAGCCGTGCACGAGCATCGCCAGTTCGCGAATGTCGTTCTTCGGAATGTAGTTCTCGGCAATGGCGGCAGAAAGAATATGCGCGAGCACCATCTGCAGCTCGTGAACGTGCTTGCCGAGCTTCGCGTAGGACTCGGGGGAGAGCATGGAGCGCATCGCAGGGCCCGGAGGCAGGTGGCGGCGCGCCAGGTCGTTGATTTGCAAGCGAATGTAGACCGCGAGCTGGTCAATCGGGTTTTCGATGCCCTCCAGGCCGACGCGCAGCTCGTTGAGGAAGCGTTCGGTCTCGTCCAGGGCGTAGGCGACCAGCAGTTCGCCCATGTCGGCGAAGTAGTTGTAGACCGCGGTGCGGCCGATTCCGGCGTTCTTGGCGACGTCGGTCATGGTCAGGCCGGAGAGGCCGCGGTTGTAGAGGATCTCGCCGAAGGAGTTGAGGATGGCGCGCTTGGTGTTTTCGCGCTGGGCGGCGTTGGTTGCTGCAGAAATACGAGGCATAGTGACACTCTACCCCAAATCGTCAGCAAATGACGAATTTATCGAATGTGTCACCAAGAAATTTGCCCAATCCATGCGAATTTTCACAAATATGACAGAACGACCGGCACTACAAGAAGCCCAAACGCGTAGCAGCCGCCAAATCAGCACCCACCAACGACGCAATCGGATACCCCGTATGGCCACGCCCCGGAGTCACCTGCAACAAAGTCCGCGCACCCAAACCCTCGTAGAACGCACTACCCTCCTGCACCGCAATCCGCGCCGACCAACTCCCCTCAGAACTCGTCGCCATACGCCGACGAGCCGACGGCGAACGACCATCCAGCACACCCACATGCCAGCTCATCAACAGATGCGCATGCGAAGAAGGATTCAGCGCAGCCCGCTCACGCACCCGAGCCGGCACGCCGTCAGTACCGCCGCCACCGATAAAGGTGGCGCCACCTCCACGAATCCACTCAATATCGTGTGACAGCAGCTCGTAGCTGAGGAACTCGGCGCCACCCGAATAGCCCGCAAGCCAGATACGGCTCGTATCCACCCCGTACGCCAGGGCAATTTCCTCAATGAGGGCGCGAACCATCCTGCCGTTCGAGCGGGCACGAACCCACCAGTTATAGGTCAGCGGAGGCGCATAAGAATCGGTGTCGGTAAGGCGCGGCTCCCGCAGACTACCCGGCGACAGCACCGGCACCGACAGCATATTGAACTCAGCCGCCACCTGCGCCAACTCGGCACCCAGAGGAGAAGTACGGCGCAGCAGGCGGCTACCGGCACGCGAGAGATGATCACCATCAAAATAGAACAGCACACCGGGCGCAGACTCCGACTCGGTCAGAAGGTGCAGGTTATCGACCCGGTAGTAGATATTGCGGCCGCGATGCGTAAACGACCGGTAGCCGAGAAGCTCAGAGGACGCCAGCAGCATCGGCTCCACAAGGGAAATGCCCGCGCGCACAGCCTGTGCCGCATAGGTCAGCAGCGGATGCAACCGCGGGATATGTGCGCTGAGCCTACGCTGATTGCGGTGCCGCCTCTTCTGCGCTCGACGCGCAGAACGTCGTATCGAGGCGCGTAGAGCACGCACCGTACCCGCTTCCAGTAGGGATGCCACCTGCCCGGTACGGTGAGCGCCGCTGCGGTAAACTCCGCTGCGGTGAACTCTGCGGCTCAGTCTCTTCATATCTCCATTGTAGGTGCGGGGGTTCTGCCGCCGCCGGGATGAGGCGGCTCCGCAGGCATCCCACGCCGGGTAACCGGGTGCATGCGGAGTCCACACTCTTGAAAGGCGTCCACACTCTTGAACGAACCCAGTAAACCTGCCTTCGGTACGGCATATAGGTACTATTAGATAGGCTCGGGTGGCAGACGAGCCGGTGAACCCTGCCCTGCATTGCAGGTTCACCACCACGCGTGAAGGCTCGTGCCTTACGTGAAGAAACACATCGCATGAAGAAAGACTTGGGGAAAGTAATGGCTAAACCCGTTAGCGAATCTATGGCTCAGACGAGCACCGTCAAGGTGCCCTGGGCTGGTCGCCGCGGCTACTTTGATCTGCTGCTGGGCGCATCCTGCGTCATCCTGATCATCTCGAATATTGGTGCAACCAAGGGTGTGGAGTTCGGCCCGCTGCCCTTCGAACTGCCCCTGATTGGCTCGACCATTGTCACCGATGGTGGTTTCTTCCTTTTCCCGCTCGCCTACGTTATTGGCGACCTTCTTTCTGAGGTGTACGGCTTCAAGCGTGCCCGCCGCGCGATTGTGGCCTCCTTCGGCTCGGCTGCTTTTGCCGCCCTGTGTTTCTTGCTGATCGTGCACCTGCCCGCTGCGAGCTTCTACACCGGCCAGGAGGCATTCGCTAGCGTACTGGGCCCGGTCTGGCAGATTTTTGCGGGCTCCCTGCTCGGTTACCTCTTCGGCCAGACCCTGAATGCCTGGGTCATGGTGGCAATGAAGAAGGCAGGCAAGGGCCGTTTCCTGTGGCTGCGTATGATTGTCTCCACCCTGGTTGGTGAGCTGCTCGACACCCTCATCTTCTGCTCCATCGCGGCACCGGTGCTCGGCATCGACACCGTGGAGGCATTCATTAACTACGTACTGATCGGCTATATCTACAAGTGCCTGGTCGAGGTGCTCCTCATGCCGATTAGCTACCCGATTATTGGTTGGTTCAAGCGTCACGAACTCGAGTACGTGGCGTAAACTAACCTCCTTACAGCTGATGTGCGCAGCCGCCCGGCCTAACGCCTGGGCGGCATTGCCATTTCAGCTTTATTCAATACACAGCATGTCTAAGAAAGAGATACGTTATGTCTAAACTGCAGGGGAATATCCCCGAGCAGTCGGAGAAGAACGACTCGTTGAATCGTTCCCTCTCCCACGGCCAGTTGACCATGATTGCAATGGGCTTGGCGCTGGGTACGGGCCTGTTCCTGGGCTCCTCCTCCGCCATTAAAATTGCGGGCCCTGGCGCAATCCTCTCTTACGCTATTGGTTCGATGATTGCGGCAACCATTGCTGCGTGCGCGGGCGAAATGTCCGTGCGTCATCCCGTCCAGGGCGGTTTCGGCACCATTGCGAGCCGATACCTGAACCCCTTTAGCGGCTATCTGACTCGCTGGGCGTATTGGGCGTGCACCGTGCCGCTGGCTGGTGCTGAGCTGGTGGCGGTTGGCCACTACATGGCGTACTGGTTCCCGGACGTTCCCCTGGCTGTGTTCGTCGCTCTCTTCGGTGCGATTATTCTGGTGCTGAATCTGGTGAGCGTGAAGTCCTTCGGCGCTCTGGAGTTCCTGCTCTCTTCGATTAAGGTTTCTGCCGTCATCGTGTTCATGGTGATTGGTGTACTGCTGGTGTTCGTGGGCCTGCCCGGTCATGCCGCGGCGGGTACCGCAAACCTCGTGAACGACGGTGGCTTCCTGCCCAACGGCCCGGCATCCATCTGGATTTCGATGGCTGTTGTCATGTTCTCCTTCGGCGGTGTGGAAATGATTTCTCTCTCCGCAGCGGAGGCGAAGGACCCGGCACGCTCGGTGGCAGCCAGCGTGAAGGCAATGATTTGGCGCCTGTCCACCTTCTACGTGGTGTCCATGGCAATTATTCTGTGCCTGGTGCCCTGGCAGACCGCCGCGCAGAACTCGGAGCTGACCGAGTCGCCGTTCGTGCTCGTCTTCTCCGAGCTGGGTATCCCCTTCGCGGCGGACATCATGAACTTCGTGGTGCTCGTTGCTGCGCTCTCCGGTGCTAACGCCTCCCTGTACGCGGCAACCCGCCTGCTGCACGCCCTGGGCTCTGACCGCATGGCTCCCGCAGTGGCTGCCCGCACCTCCTCGCGCGGCGTGCCGGTCGTGGCTCTGCTCATCTCCTTCACCGGCGTTGTCGTGGCAACCGTGATGGCTGTTGCCAAGATTGGCGACATCTTTGCCCTGCTCATGGCGCTGGTGACCCTGTGCATCCTGATCGTGTGGATCATGATTCTGCTGACCTACCAGGCGTACAAGAAGGACCAGAAGGACGCCTCCTCCTTCACCGTGCTGGGTGGCCGCGTCACCGCAGGCCTGGCTCTGGCGGGTGTTCTGGCGACCCTGGCGGCAATGTTCATGCTGCCCGGCTCGGGTGTTCAGGAATCCATCATGGTCGGCATCGTCTTCTTCGTGCTGATTTCTATTGGCTACGCCATCTCCTCGAAGGTTCAGGGCGGCTATGAGCGCCCCGACCTGGACGCTATGCACGCCGACGAAGACACCAGCGCGGCACAGCACTAAATAGCATGAAAGCCTCGCGAGGCTAAAACATAAAAGGCACCGGATGGGGGAGCACCCCCGTTCGGTGCCTTTTCGCTTCTGCGCTCTAGACGGCGCCGTTCTGAGCGATGTGAGTGTGCCCGTAGAATAGTTAACTATTCGTACCCGTCAACAAGGCAAGAAGCCGCAGAAGCCGGGTGCGAGCACACATTGCACATCCACGCCCCTAAGGCGTACTGACGGAAGGCACCTTCGTGTCCCACAACGACGATACCCGCAGCCACGCTGCAGCGGGGACCGCCGGATCGCGCACCCTGAAGCGTTCTCTGTCCCACGGACAGATGACCATGATCGTGATGGGTTCCGCGCTCGGTACGGGCCTCTTCTTGGGTTCGGGCACCGCCATTGCGATGGCTGGTCCTGCGGTCATTCTCACCTACGCTATTGGTTCTGCGCTCGCTTCGGTGATTGGCGCGGCAACCGGTGAAATGGCGGTTCGCTACCCTGTCCGTGGCGGTTTCGGTACTATTGCTACCCGCTACTTGGGCCCCTTCGCGGGCTTTTTGACTCGCATTGCCTACTGGACTGCGACTGTTCTGATTGCCGGTGTTGAGCTGGTGTCGGTGGCAACCTACCTGAATTATTGGTGGCCGCAGTTGCCTCTGTGGGTTGGTATTGCTGTGTTTGGTGTGGCGCTGATTGTGCTGAACCTGACGAGCGTGAAGTCTTTCGGCATGCTGGAGTTTTTCCTCTCGTCTATTAAGGTCATTTCGATTGTTGCCTTCCTGCTGGTGGGCCTGTGCCTGATTTTCTTCGGTCTGCCCGGTCACGCTGCGGTGGGTACCGCGAACCTCTTCAACGACGGCGGTTTCATGCCGAATGGCCCGCAGTCGGTGTGGCTGTCGCTGGCTGTTGTGATGTTCTCCTTCGGTGGTATTGAGATGATCTCGATCTCCGCTGCGGAGGCGAAGGATCCTTCTCGTTCGGTGCGTTCCTCAGCGAAGGCGATGATGATCCGCCTGGCAACCTTCTACGTGCTGGCAGTTCTGATTGTTGTGGCTGTTATTCCCTGGCGTTCGGCGTCCGGTCTGGGCGATGCGGTGGAAGCTTCCCCGTTCGTTCTGGTCTTTGAGCAGCTGGGCGTGCACGGTGTGGCGCACTTTGTGAACTTTGTGGTGCTGATTGCGGCGCTGTCGAGTGCGAACGCGAACCTGTACGCGGGTGCGCGTCTGCTGCACTCGTTGGCGGCTGACGGCATGGCGCCTCGTCAGCTGGCTCAGGTGAACCGCGCTGGCGTTCCGGCTCGTGCGGTATGGCTGTCAACCAGCGGTATGGTGATTGCTATTCTGCTGGCTCTGTACAGCCCGAAGGAAGCGTTCCTCTCCATGATTTTTGTGATTATGGTGTGCGCGCTGACCGTGTGGGTTCTGATTCTTTTCGCGTACATCGTGTACAAGCGTGTTGAACCGGCAACGGGCGGTTTCCGCCTGTGGGGTGGTCAGTTCACCGCGGCGCTCGGTGTTCTGCTGCTCTTCGCGGTGTGGGTTGCGCTCTTCATGGTGCGCGGTTCCATGGTTCCGGCAATTGTGGGCGTGGGCTACTTTGTGGTGCTGAGCCTGCTGTACTTCGCCCGTATTCGCCACACTCACATGATTGATGAGCAGACCTTCGTGGAAGCTCAGCAGGCAACTGCCGAGTACGACGCCATGAAGTACGACGCTGATCATGCCCTGGAGACTGCGGCGAAGCTCGGCCGTTAAGGTTCTGCAGCTGCCGGGAGAGCCGGTGCTGGGGCCTGCAGAGACTCCAACACAGTAATAAACGAAAAATACGGAAAATTTCTGGAATTCCTCGTAATAAAACCGTAAAAATGCAGTTGGCCCTCAGAGTGGGGTCTATCATAGACAGTGAACCGTATGATCTTGTATGCGTTCAAATGTCTGTGTGTTGGATGAGGCTCGAAAGCATCGTAGCTTTCGAGCCTCATCGCTTTAACTACCAAATATATTTCTAGCCCCCGAATCATCATCAGCTGATTCATTTGCTGTACCTTGCGGATTCGTACGAATAGCCCCCTCAAAGCGGCGGGGGAGTAGAGTTAAAACCATGCAAAGCCACGAAAAGAACCGCGAAAACACCCCCGCCCCTGAGGCCGGTACCACCGACGAACTGCTGGTGCACGTACCCGCACGCTGGGGCGATATGGACGCCTACGGGCACGTCAACAACGTTGCCATCCTCTCGGTCATGGAAGAAGCCCGCGTGGCGCTCTTCGGCCCACCGCCCTCCTCCGGGCAGAAGCCCACCGTGGCACCGCAGCCTCCGATTCCGCTTTTCGACCTGGTTGCCGAGGGTGTGCAGGCACTCATTGCCGAGCACGGCATCCGCTACCTGGCTCAGCTGCCCTACACTGGTGAGCCCGTGCCAGTGCGCCTGAGCGTGGAGAAGGTCAGCGCCGCATCCGTGCGTATTGGCTACTCGATTCTCTCCCCGGTGGACGGCCGCGAGTGCGTGCGTGCCTTTACCGTGCTGGCGTTCTGGGATTCGGTTGTGGGTCGTTTGACCCGTCTGAGCCCCGAGCAGCGTGAGCTGTTGAGCTCCTACCTGCCGCAGAAATAGGGGTAGATACCGGCGCTCCGCTGTAATAAACCGGTCTTGAACGGGGTCAAGCGTATGCTTTAAATACCTTCTGCAAAGGGTGCAAAAGGTTCATTCCCGGGAGAGATAACAATGTCGTTTCACCACACTCAGGCAGACTCCGCCAGCCGGGGTCGCCGCACGATGCGCGCCACCGGATGCGCCGCCGCCCTGCTCCTCGCCCTGACCGGCTGCTTTGGCGGTTCTCAGAGCGAAAACTCTTCGTCGAGCCCCCGCCCCTCCAGCACGGCTAACCACTCGCAGTACCCGCTCCCTTCCTCCACCGCGTCCCCGTCACCGACGAAGAAGACCGAGCCGACCGTCACCGAGACTCAGGCACCCGCCCCCAGCGAGAGCGCCGAGGCGAAGGCGTCCGAGTCCTCCGCACCCGCTGAGGCGAAGGCAATCTCTGCCGCGAACCCTACCGCCGCTGAGACTCCCCGCGCGCCCGAAAAGGTGGAGGCTGAACGCGCCTCCGCCGGCGAGCGCTGCGGACACATCGGACGCAAGGGCTACCTGAAGACCGGTGCGGAAATCATGGTGTTGCGCGGTACCGTGGACTGCGCCCACGCCCTGGACGTGCTGACCGAGTACGTCACCACCCCGCGTGCCGACGACAACACGACCCAGCACCAGGTTGCGAAGGTTCAGGACGCCACCTGCTACTGGAACCCGCAGTACGAGATGGTTGAGAACCGTCGCGAGGATCGCGGCGCCCCCGAGTGCACCATCGGTGAGGATGTCGCCTTTGTGGCTCGCCTGGACAATCCGGATGCTCCCCCGATTCCCTTCCTCATGGAGCCCTCCTACTACGATTCCGGTGCCGGCTACTACCGTTTCAAGAGCGATGACGAGCGCACCCTCTGCGAGCTGAACCCCGCGGATGGAACCCTGGTGTGCGAGCGCCGCACCGGTGAGCAGACCGGTGACGGTAACGGCGCGGTCGGTCGTACTTTTGCCGGTCCGGTGGAGGTGACTCGCATGAACTTCCTGACCGGCCCTAGCGAGGTGAATACCGTGAATGAGTCCTCGGCTCTGCACGCGGAAACCACCACCGCAAACACGAAGATGATGCACACCTGGGATGTGGTGACTGTGCCCGCAGCTGAGGGTCATCAGCTGACCTGTTTCGGCGAGATTGAGAATAGCTCGATAAGCTGCCATGACGGAAACGGGCACACTATTCTGGTGCGTGGCAGGCACGAAAGCTAAGCGCCCGCGTCAGAATTATTGAGTTGCTAACGAGCTATCAATGAGTTGTGAATAGCTAAGGAGGGGCTTCCCGCAATGCCGGGGAGCCCCCTCTTACTCTGCCCCTCTTATTGCGTTCCTCGTGTTGCGTTCTTCCTGCTGCACCCCTACCCGCTGTGCCCTAGTGGGGGCACCCTGCAGGTTCCTAAGACGCCGTATAGCTAGCTCACAGGTAGCGTCTTTAGAATACTGATAGGAACCCGAACCGATGACGCAGAAAGGTCACCATGCATCCGGCACAGAAGCACTCTACCCAGACTTCTTCTACTACCCTCCGTACCGCTCAGCGCTACAGCCCCGTAGCGCTCGGTGCCACGCTTCTGCTGGCGCTGTCGGCATGCTCCGGAGGCGCCACCACCGCCTCCCCGAGCGCCACCGCAATCCCTAGTCCCAGCGCTACGAGCGCGAAGGCAACCGCCAGCCCCACCCGCACCGTAACGGTCACTGAAAGCACCCCGACTGCCGGTGCTATTCACACCCCCACCGCGGTGGCTACCGTGAGCCCCGGAACCATCACCACCGCAAGCCCGGCAACGACTGCTCAGGCGACCGCGCAGGCGAGCGCAGCGTCGAGCCCCTCCGCATCGGCTAAGGCAAATACTTCGGCGAAGGCGTCGAGCACCGCAAGCCTGTCCAGCTCGGATGTTCAGTCTGCGGGCGGTAGCTGCGGCAGCATGGACGCTACCGGCTACCTGAAGCACAACGCTACGGTTCAGGTGACCTCCGGTGCGGTGGATTGCCTGTTTGCGCGTGAGCTAATCCGCCAGTTTGTGGTGCAGAACCCCGCCGAGGTGACCGATAAGGCGAATGGTGAGCGTACCGTCATGTCGGCGCGCTGCTACTGGAAGCCGGGTGACGGAGCGGATCGTGCGACCCCCGAGTGCGTGTCCCTGGATGGTGGCAGCACCGTCATTACCGTGAAGCTGACCAACTAGTTCACGACTCACACCCGGCAAGGCACGGGTATTAAACACAAGCGCCGCGTTGACGTATCATTCGTCAACGCGGCGCTTTAGTATTCCCACCCGCAGGCGGGCAGAATCAGAGCTGGTGCGAGTTAGAACTCTCCGCGGGCACGGGTGGCAAGCACGTCATCCAGGCGGGCGAAGGTCGAACGCCAGGTGGTGCGCACCTCCTCGTGGACCGAGGCGGGCATGGGACCAATCTCAATGACGATGCGGGTACCGGAACCCACGCCGTCGGCGGTAATCACGGTTTCGGGGAAGAAACGGTGACGCTGGTACACCAGCACGCTACCGGGGTTGCCCAGGTGGTCGGGCAGCTGCTCGGCGTATTCGAGCTCCTTGAACGGTTCAATGCTCAAAAAGCGGCTCTGCAGAATGCAGGACACCGAGGGGTCAACCTCGTTGATCATGGACAGGCGCTGCATACCGCCGACGACGGGCTCCACGACAACGTCGGTGGGGCGCACGTGCCAGCCGGCGGGGCCGTACCAGCGGACCAGCAGTTCGGGGTCCAGGTAGGCGCCGAAGACGTCCTCGGCCGGGGCTGCGATCTCGTGGTCGAAGACGAGAAGCTCCTCATCGGGAACATGAGTGATGCTCATAGGGTTCTCCTTAAACGGGTTGAAGAGCGGGTTTAGGGCTTCTTGCCGGAGTAGTAGTTGCCGAGGAACTCGTCACGGTACTCGAAGTAGGTGCCGTCCTTGATGGCTTCGCGGGCGTCGTCCACCATGCGCACAATGAAACGCTCATTGTGGATGGAGGCGAGGGTCGCCGCCAGACGCTCGTCCGCCTTGAAGAGGTGACGCAGGTAGGCGCGGGTGTAGTGGGTGCAGGTGTAGCAATCGCAGCCCTCGTAGATGGGCGAGAAGTCCGCCTTGAAGCGCGCGTTGGTGATGTTGTAGCGGCCGGTGGGGGAGTAGACGGCTGCGTTGCGTGCCACGCGGGTGGGGGAGACGCAGTCGAAGGTGTCCACGCCGTTCTCGATGCCGACGAAGATGTCGTCGGGTTCGGAGATGCCGAGCAGGTGGCGGGGCTTGGATTCGGGCAGCTCTTCGGCGCACCAGCGCACGATGGTACCGAGGTTTTCCTTCTCGAGTGCACCACCGATGCCGAAGCCGTCGAAGGGCATGGAGCCCAGGTCCTGGCATGCCTTGCGGCGCAGGTCCTCGTACTGGGCACCCTGAATGACGCCGAACAGCGCCTGGTAGGGCTTGCCCACGCGCTCAGTGGTCAGGCGCTGGTGCTCAGCGATGCAGCGTAGCGCCCACAGGCGGGTGCGTTCGAGCGCCTCCTCCTGGTAGCCGCGGGAGTTGTAGAGGGTGGTCAGCTCGTCGAAGGCGAACATGACGTCCGCACCAATCTGGTGCTGAACCTGCATGGACACCTCGGGGGTGAAGCGGTGAATCGAGCCGTCAATGTGCGACTTGAAGTTCACGCCGTCGTCGTCAATGTGAGCGAGGCGTTCCTTGCCCTTCGCTACGTCGTCGTCGCCGAGGGGGCGGCCGTCGGCGCCCTTAGCGTCCGCGACGGTGCCCATGTCGATAACCTTCTTGAAGCCGGAGCCCAGGCTCATGACCTGGAAGCCGCCGGAGTCGGTGAAGGTGGGGCCGTCCCAGTTCATGAAGGCACCCAGGCCGCCTGCCGCGTCCAGGATTTCGGGGCCGGGCTGCAGGTACAGGTGGTAGGCGTTGGAGAGCAGAGCCTGAGCGCCGAGCTCCTTCATGGATTCGGGTAGGACCGCCTTGACGGTTGCCTTGGTGCCCACGGGGGTGAAGGCGGGGGTCTGGATCTGTCCGTGCGGGGTGGTGATGACACCGGTGCGTCCGCGGAACTGTCCGCCGTTGGCTTCTACACGTTCAGCGCTGGGGGAGGCGGTGTCCGCCAGGCGGCTGGTGATGGTGAAGCCAAAGTCCTCGGTGGGGAAAGAGTTATCTAGAACGCTCATTCTTCTCTCGATTGTTTGCTTTCCGTCTGAATGTCTATACCCTAGCCTACCGGAAAACCCCGCCTCTCTCGCCGGAGGCGGGGTTTTCGCGGGTACCGTCAGGCTAGGGTACAGCCAGGCTGAGGTACAGGCAGACTAGGGTACAGGCAGGGTGGCTGGGTTTAGCTCGCCCTAGCCGGTGAAGTTAGCCGGCGAAGTCGCCGAGCATGTCCACAGTCGGCACGAAGAAGAGGGTGCCGGTCACCGCAGTGCTGAAATCCAGCAGACGGTCGTAGTTGGCGCCATCCACTCCCATGAACATGTTCATGAGCATCTTCTGAACGGTCGAGAAGGTGCTGGCGTAGCAGATGAAGTAGGTGCCCAGCTCGTTGTTGCCCACGGTGCCGAAGGGCATGTTGTCGCGAATAACCTTGAAGTCGTCACCGATATTGGCGATAGCGGAGTGCGAGTTGGCGGGCTTCTCGTCCTCGCTCATCTCGATGTCGTCGTGCTTGGAACGGCCAATGACCTTCTCCTGCTCGGAGACGGGCAGGGCGTTCCACGCGGTCATGTCGTGGATGTACTTCTGCACGAACTGGTAGCTGCCGCCCCTGTACATGGGATCGCTGTCACCGATGATACCGAAGTATTCACGTGCCGCGGGGGTCTGCGGGTTTTCGGTGCCGTCCACAAAACCGATGATGGAGCGGCCGTCCCAGTAGCGGAAGCCGTGCACCTCATCCAGTACCTCGGCAATATCGCGCAGAGCCGCGGTAATAGCGGACGCCATATCGTAGGCGACGGACGGCTGAGTCGCGCGGATGTGGAAGTGCAGATCGCCGGGAGTGGACACCGCGGTGTGCTTATGGCCCCTAATCTCCTCGAACTCCACGAGCTCCTGCGGCAGCGGCTTGGGCAGATCCAGGGTCAGCCACGCGCTGTGGCTGATACCCAGCACAATGCTGGCGTTCTCGGGCGAGTAGCGGTTCGCGGCGGTGTGGTTGAGGTTAATGACGAGCCCGCAGAGGTTCTGGAACCCCTCAATGAGCGCATCCTGGCTGAGGCCTTCCTTGAACTTCCACACCATGAAAATGGTGTTAGCGTTCGGGCTGGCAGTGACCTGTTGTGATTCTGAAGCAAGCATAAAATTCACCGTACGCCCGTGTGTACGCCCCCGCAATGAATCTAGCCCTAACCTTCTGCGCTACTGGGAGAATGCGCCGATGCGAGAACGCACCGCAGGGAGAAGATTAGGGCTGGGGATAAAGAACAGCAGGGTTTTAGAAACTGTGCCTTAGAAGCCGTGGGAGGCGAGGTGACGCGCATGTGCCAGACGCGCCGCCGTCTCAAAAATAGTCCACGCCTGCACCTGAGTGGACAGCTCCACCGGTGCACCGGGCTTCACAACCTTGCTCATCGGCTCGGTGAACCGCGGGGAGAACTGCACGAGCGCCTTACCGCGAATCTCATTCGGGTCAATGCCGTACTCGTTCATCGGCAGGTTGGGGTCGAACTCGCGGCGACCCTCCCACAGGGCGCGTGCGGTCGAGTACACCAGGTTCGAGGCGAGCGCTCGCGCCTCATCGCTGAGCAGCGGCGAGGATGCCGCCATGCCCAGGTAGCGCACGAGAATGCCGGTGAACAGGCCGCCGTCGCCGTCGCCGTGCGAGATGAGGATGCGGCGGCGCGCACCGGAGAGGAATTCCACCTCTTCGGTCATGTGCTTGACGATGCCGACGATGAGGCGCTCGGCGCGTTCTGCGGGGTCCACCTCGCAGGGCACGCCGGATGCAGCCAAACTCAGCAGGGCGCCCAGAGCGGTTCCCTGGTTGTAGGTGAATTCGCCGCGTTCGTATTCGTACTCGTTGCCGCGTACATTCACGCCGTCAATATAGAGCGAACGTTCTGCATCCCAGAGGGTTTCGTTCATCCAGTCCATGAGCGCGGCGGCAGTCTTCGGGTCGCCCGCCCGCACATACGCCAGAGCAGTCGGCGCGGTCGCCGCAGCATTCACAAAATCACGCTTGGACTTGCGCCAACTCATGCCACCCACCGGGGAGAAACCCTTCGCCAACTGCTCGAAAAGAGCCGCGCCAGCATCCTGGGCGGCGACATCATTCGCGCCGGTCAGCTCAATGCAGAAGGAGTTCATGCGGCCCACCGCGAGGGTCAGCCATGCCATATCGTCAAAGTAGTCGTTCGCGAAGCGGCCGTAATTACGCACGTTAATGCCGCGCAACAGCGCGCGGGCACGGTGCAGCTCCTCCTGGGCGGCAGTAATATCGCCCTCGCGCAGGTGACGCTGACCGGCATCAATCACACAGTCCAGCAGGTGCGCCTGCCACCAGTAGTGCCAAGCGTTCAGACGCTGGCTCAGCGGGCGCGGGTCGGGCACTTGCACCGAACCGATGAGGGCGCCGGGAACACCGAGGATGCGGTGCACGAAGGTGTCGGTGACGCTGTCGGCTGCGGTAGCGGCGTGCGAGGAGGTGCGCTGGGCGTACTCGCTAATCGACTCCAGAGACTGCTCGTTGTGGGAAGACGGCTGGGATTTCATGGACCCTCTGTAGTTGCGGTGAAGTATTACGTCTGAAATTATCCCACCTTTTACCCTCTGAGCGCCCGGATGCTGTGGGCGGGCTCTCGGGTGTGATCCCTTTTCGAGAGCCCGCCGAGAAGATGCACCGCGGGGAACGAGGTGAACGCCACTCAAAAACGGGTTAGGCGGCGGCAGCCAGCGAACGCCCGCTGTACAGGTCCACCTGTTCGCCGGTGATGGGGTGCTCAAAGTGCAGGCTGTACGCCAGCAGCTGCAGCGGGTACTCGGGACGGTCTGGGGCGTCGGGTAGCACCTGCGGGTAGAGCACATCGCCCAGAATGGGGGAGCCCAAAAGGTTCAGGTGCGCCCGTAGCTGGTGGGTCTTGCCGGTGTGAGGCGCCAAATCATAGAGCGTCCATTCTCGTTTTTCGTTCAGTGTAGGCTCGGCACGCCACCCCTCAACAGCCTGCGCACTCGGGGTGAAAGTCCGCAGAATCTTTACGGTCGTCAGCGTATTCGGTTCCACGCCCTGCGCCGCGCACTGCTCCTCCGAAAGTTGCTGAACCTGCAGCTGATCACGAATCTTCTGAATATGCGAACGCACCTGCAGGCCCTCCTCGCTCAACGCCTGCTCGGCGGCGGTAGCATCGGCGGGAACCGGCGCCACGGCGCGGTAGGTCTTCGACACCTGACGGTGCTGAAACATCATCTGGAAGGGGCGGCGCGCCTCCACGGTCTTAGCGAAGAGCAGCACGCCCGCGGTCGGGCGATCGAGGCGGTGAATCGGAATCAGCAGCGGGTTGTCCTCGCGCACCCGCAGCTTGGTCAGCGCGGTCTGCGCAATATAGGCACCGCGCGGGGTGGTCGGCAGAAAATGCGGCTTATCAATCGCCAGCACGTGTTCATCCTCGTAGAGCACCGGCATATCGGAGGGTAGCTGCGGCTCATCGGCAAGCTCACGGAAATACCAGATGCGCTCACCCGGCATATAGGGGCTATCGCCGGTCAGGATCGTGCCGTCGTCCAGACGCACCTCACCGGTATTAAAGCGGGCGTGAATAATCTGCGGGTCGTTCGGGTAGAAGCGCGCAATCAGGTAATCCGCAATGGTTGCCGGAGCCGTATTGTTCGGTGCGGTGTTGCTCGGGGTGAGATCGGCGGGGAGCTCCTCCATGAGCGGCAGGATCAACTGAATCGGGTCGATACCGTTCTTCTGAGCCAGCGGAGGGGTCAGCAGACGGTGATGCGTGCGGCGTGCAGGCTTTGCCTGATAGGCGAGCTGTATTCCCTGCTGTGTATCGGGGCGTGCGATAGGCTGCGGGCGTGCGGTGTTCTGTGCGGGCATGGCTCTACTCTACCGCCTGGGCGGGGTAGGTTCGGAGGCAAGCTGGAGGCGTACTGAGTGAGTTGGGCTGAGCTGCATGCAGGCGGAAATATTACCGTGGGTTTGGGTGTGGGGTTGTGGAAATCAGATTTGTCTGACACTCATGAATGTTTGTGTGAACGTGTGGTTGAGAAAACGAAAACTTCACAAATTTTTGAAATTATTGGATATTTAATTTAAAAAAACTGCATTAATTTTACAAAAAACAGCGTTTAAGTGCGGTATTTTCGAAAATGCTGTCAAATCATAAATCAATAACCCTCAATTTAGCCCCTTTGATTTTTCTAAGTATAAAAGATGTAAAGCAATTAAAGACATGCTAACCTGGGCACCCTACGTCATAAACGCCTTAATAAAGGCTGAAAGTAGCCTTAAAGCGGTACGATTAAGACACAGAAGTTCGATATTTCGAACGAAGGGGTCGAAATGGGACAGAAACAGCGCAAGGATGCAGAGGTTAAAGGAACACCCCCAAATACAGCGGTGCAATCGGACAATTCCAAAGCACCGGAAAATGCGATAGGAGAGGTTATGGAACATTCACAAAAGAATGCGGAGCCTCGCACCGGTGCCCTGCGCATGGAACCGCACGAACGCGAAGAGCAAATTCTGAAAATTGCTGCAGAACATTTCACTCGTCGCGGCGTGCTCGGTGCCTCCATGAGCGCTATCGCCCGCGATGCAGGCATTACCCGCGCCCTGCTCTACCACTACTTTCCCGGCAAGGACTCCCTGGCGGCAGCCGTCACCCGACGCGAAGCCAACGCAGTCCTTGAGGCTCTTGGCGAGCACCACGAAAACCCCGAAGAGGCGTTGCGCAATGCGCTACGCACGTACTTCCTCGTTGTAGCCGGCGTTCCCACCCCCGGTGGGGAGGACTTCCCGAACAACCCTACCGACTACCTCGAATGGATGCTTGAACGCACCGGCATGCCGATTAATGACCGCACCCGCGTCATCCTCGGAGGCTGGTTGCAGCTCGTCGACTACTTCGCCATGCACGTCGTGCAGCTCAACCCCCGCGATCAGCGCACCGTTCGCTCCCGCGGGCTCGGGCTCGAAGAAGCTATCGACCTGTGCCTGGGTGCCGTGGACACCCTCACCGGCGGCTACTAGCCGCCTCAAGAAGTGACAGGTCTACACAGGACTTCCCGCTCCGATGTTTGGTTATGTGCTCCACGGCAAAGATGACGTGGACATCCGGGCGGTTATTCCTCCGCTACGCCGCTTGCGACGTGGTGGACTCCGGGAACACCACCCGGTTCGTGAGTAGGGAAACATAATGCCCCGTACCCCCTTCAATGAGGGTGCGGGGCATTGTGATGCTCAAGTTGAGGTTGAAGAAAATAGTTTTATTCTGAGGCTAAGCTTGAGGCTCGGGCTAAATGGAACGGCGCAGTCTAAATGGAGCGGCGTAGCGATAAGCCGCGAACCGTCGCGTAGAACCCCTGCGCCTGCAGCGCCGTACGCAGCGCCTCCACCGGATGCTCTACAACCTCGCCGCCGGATGCGCCCAATGTGGATGTGCTCACCGTGTGGGTGCCCAAAAGCTCCACATCGTTGACCTTCTCCACCGAAATCTTCTCCGCGCCACCGGTGGACACCAGGCGCGCCAGGGCGGGGGCCGCCGCCTCCAGAAGTACCGGGTCGGTAGTGAAAGCCAACAGGGTCTTCGCGCCACGCTCCACATAGAGCACCGGTGCGCCGTCCACCAGCACCACGCAGGCACCCGCCTTGCGTGCCGGACGGTGCTTCACGGTGCCCTCGCCCTCGTGCGCAAAGGAGGGAATCGCGGGCCAGCTCAGCGCCGCACCGTACGGGTTCGCCGGGTCGGTCGCCGCCAACAGGGTCACCGTGAACGTGCCGTACACCCGCTCCGTATCGGTACGCTGCGGGGTGTAGGCACTCGCACCAAAACCCTGTGTCGCGCCAAAACCCTGTGGACCTGCGGGAACACTGAGGCTATCGGCGGTAGAACGCAGCAGGTCCACCGTCGCGGGGGCGGCAAACTGCGCCGCGCCCAAACCCTCAATAAAGTAGCCGCGACGCACCAGCGCACGATCCTCAGCCGCCGAATAAATCCGGTACAGCTGCGAGAATCCGCCGGTAGAATCCTCCACCTGCAGGCACCCGCGAGTCAGCACACCGTAGCGGTCCAGCAGCAGGTCGGCGCGTGCGAGTGCCGCAACCGTCGCCTCCACAGGCTCCTGCAGTAGCGTGTCCACGCGTGAGAAGCGGCCGCTATCCTGCGGGGCAACGGCGGGGGCGGTCGTATGGAACCCGCCGCGCAGGGAACGCAGACCACGCCCGGTGGCAGGCGCAGAGTAGCCGCTGGAACTATAGCTATCAGCGCCGTAACCGCCGGCCAAGCCGTTACCCATGGAGGCGCGCGCCGCCGCAATACGACCCGCACCGCGGCGACCCACTCGCGACAGGCGCGCAGGGGTTGCCGGAGTCGGATGCGCACTGCGCACGCCCGCAAGCATCGCCCGAACTGGCGCGAAACTATCGTTCGTCACCGCACCAGCCCACACCAGGCGCCACAGCGCCGCCGAAATCTCCGCCGTATCCGGGAAAGTCACCACCTGACCGGCTGGTGCCGCCGCGCTCATCAGCTGCGCCACCCGCTCACGTAGCGCCGGCACGAACAGGCCGCCGTGAGCCAGCGCCTCATAGATGGCGTGCTCCAGCGTGCCCGGAGCCTGCAGTGCCTCCCAAAGCTCCGGGTTCTCCGCGCGCAACAGCTGCTCCGGGTAGTCCTCACCCAGGGTCAGCGAGGAACTCTCGCTCAAGTGCAGGCGAATCCAGCCGTCAGACTTCTGCGCGCTACCGCCGCCGAGCTGCCCGGCGCCGGTGAAGAACACCCTGCCGCTTGCCATCAGCTCGTCCAGCATGTGCGGCTGGTAGCCGGGCACGCGTGCCGGAAGAATCAGCGTCTCCAGCGCGGAAGCCGGTACGCGCACACCCGCCAGCTGGTCGATGGTGGTGAGCAGATCCTCCGTGGCGGAGGCGGAATCTTGTCCCGTATGTTCTGCGCCGTGCTCAGCTAACGGGTTGGGTGCCGCTGTGCTGAGGGGTGCCACCCTCTCACCTACCACCGTGGCGGTGCGGCGGGAGGGCATGAACGCACCGTAGGCGCTCGCCTCCGGCAGGGTCTGAGCAACCCGCACAGATAAAGAACGAACGTTCTGCCACAAAGGTAGAAAAATGCCATAGACCTGCGCCGATACCGGCTCAATCTCCTCACGCAACGCCGCCAGAGAACGGGCACGAATCGTGCGCAAAACCTGCGCATCCACCCACTCAACACCAGCCGCCTCGGAGGCACGCAACACCTCGGGCAGGAACTCGCCGGAGCTCAGGCGGCGCTGCTGCTGAAGACGCTGCAACACCGGAGTCAGTACGCCCACACCCACCGGGGTCAGGCGCGAAAAATGCTCCGCCGCCTGCTGCGCCGTGAAGGGAATATGGGTGCGCGCATAGCGAGAAACAAGGTCTTCAAGAGGCTCCGCGACCGGCTCCAACAGGGCAGTAGGAAGCGCCGCGGCGGGCATAATGCCCAGCCCATCGCGCAGGCGCGCGGCATCCTCAACCACCGCATAGTACAGCTGCGGCTCGGCGGAACCATCGGCAGCTCCCATGAACGAGAACGCGCGGCGCGAGCGCACCAGCTCCTCCGCCAGGGCACGCGCCTGATCCGTGCTGGCGTGCGCACTGTACTCCTCGCCGTAATCTTCGGAATCTTCATGCTCAATGCCGGGTGCCGCCGCCTGCAAGCTGTCAGCCCGCAAACGCAGGCTCAATTCCTGCGCGCTCAACGGACCCAGCTGACGCAAAAGATCCGCCACGCCCTCCACACCGCAGGCGCGGTAACGCTCACCCGTGCGCTGCAGACGCTGCTGAGTCTGCACCAGAACCGCCGGATCCAGCAGGTCGCGCAGACCGCTTGAACCCAGCAACTCCGCCAGCAGAGCCGGATCCAGCGACAGTGCGGCGGCGCGGCGTTCGGCGGCGGGCGCATCGCCGTCGTAGAGGTGCTCGGCAACGTACTCAAAGAGCAGGGTGCGCGCAAAAGGCGAGGGGTCGTTCGTCTCAACCTCAAGCATGGACACCGCCCGAGACTGCAACGAACGGTGCACCTGAACCAGCGCCGGAACATCGTACACATCCTGCAGGCACTCGCGCGCCGTCTCCAAAAGCACCGGAAAATCAGGGTACTTACGCGCCACATCCAGCAGCTGCGCCGCACGCTGACGCTGCTGCCACAGCGGGGTGCGCTTACCCGGATCACGGCGCGGCAACAGCAGGGCACGCGCCGCATTCTCACGGAACCGAGACGCAAAAAGCGCCGAATCGCCCACGCGTTCGGTGACAATCGCCTCCAGCTCGTCCGGGCCGAAGAGGAACAGATCAGCGCCGGGCGGCACATCCTCCATCGCGGGCAGGCGCAGAATCAAGCCGTCATCGCTCGCCATGACGGAGGCGTCCACCCCGTACCGCTCTTCGATGCGGGCGCGCACCGCCAGCGCCCAGGGTGCGTGCACCCCGTAGCCGAGCGGCGAGTGCAGGACCACGCGCCAATCGCCCAGTTCGTCGCGGTGCCGCTCTACAATCATGCGGGTGTCGGAGGGGACCGCTCCGGTGGATTCGCGCTGCTCACGCAGGTAGGCGAGCAGGTTATCGACCGCCCAGGTGTCCAGTCCGAGCTGTTCGAGCTGCTGGCGGGCGGCGGCGCTATCGGTGGCGTCCAGGCTGGAGAGGGCGCGCGTGAACGCACCCGTCTGCACGCCCAGGGCGTAGGGGCGGCCCATGCGGTCGCCGTGCCAGAAGGGTAGGCGCGCGGGCTGACCGGGCGCGGGGGAGACCCGTACCGCGTCGTGCGTAATTTCTTCAATGCGCCAACTGCTCGCGCCGAGGGTGATGACCTCGCCGGCGCGGGATTCGTACACCATTTCTTCGTCGAGCTCACCCACACGCTTGGGGCCGCGCTCTTCATCGCCGCTGACCAGGTAGACGGGGAAGAGCCCGCGGTCGGGAATCGTGCCGCCGCTGGTGACGGCGAGGCGCTGCGCACCGGGGCGGCCCTCAATACTTCCGGAGGGCGCCTCCTCGGTGGGGGTGCGGTCCCAGATGATGCGCGGGCGCAGTTCGGCGAACTCGTCGGAGGGGTAGCGTCCGGCGAGCATTTCGAGCACGGAGTCGAAGAGGGCGCGCGGCAGCTCGGCGTAGGGTGCGCTGCGGCGTAGCGCCTCGTACCAGGAGTCCACGCTGATGGGGCCTAATGCGCAGGCGGCGATGGTCTGCTGTGCGAGTACGTCCAGGGGGTTGGTGGGGATGGCGAGCGGTTCGAGGGTTCCGCTGCGCATTCCGGCGAGTGTGACGGTTGCACCGAGCAGGTCGCCGCGGTGCTTGGGGTAGAAGAATCCGCGCGAAATTTCGCCCACGCGGTGTCCGGCGCGGCCCACGCGCTGCAGCGCGGAGGCGACCGAGGGAGGCGCGGCCACCTGGATTACGAGGTCCACGTGGCCCATATCGATGCCCAGTTCCAGGGAGCTGGTGGCGACCACGCAGCGCAGGGTTCCGCCCTTGAGCGCCTCCTCGATGAGGGTGCGCTGTTCCTTGGATACGGAGCCGTGGTGCGCACGGGCGAGCGGCGGCACCTCGGCGATGTCGCAGATGCCTGCCGCGTAGTCTTCGGGGTCGATTCCCCGCTGCGTGAGGACGCGGCGCAGGTGAATATCGTTGAGTGCTGCGGTGAGCTTTTCCGCTAGTCCGCGCGAGTTAACGAAAACAATTGTAGAACGGTTGTTCTCGATATGGTCGACGATGCGCTCCTGTACGCGCGGCCAGATGGAAGTCTCGGGACGCTCGCTATCGGCAGTTTCACGGAGTGATTCTTCCGGGATGGTGAGCGTATTTTTGGGCGCGGCGTTATTGCCCTGTCGCGCCGGGTTTGCCTGTCCGGTTTCTTGACCAGTTTCCTGCCCGGGGAATACGCCAATGGCATCTTCCAGCGTGTAGGGCGCGCTTGCCGGGGTATTCGCTGCGCTGGGGGCAGGCTGTGCCGCGCCCTGCGCCGAGCCGGCAGAAGTTGAGCCCCCGCCGCCCGGCACCTCCGAGGGCGCATATTCTGATGGGGCGTAGAGCCCCTGCCCGTAGTCGTTGGCGCCTCCGAGCGCCGCCATATTGGGTACGGGCACGCTCAGACGCAGGTCCCATTCTTTGGCGACCGGGCGGCTCATGATGGTCACCGGCTGAATGCCGCCGAGGAACCGGGCGACCGCCTCCGGGTTTTCGACGGTTGCGGAGAGCCCAATGCGCTGCGCGGGCTTTTCGAGGAGCGCGTCGAGGCGTTCGAGGGAGACCGCCAGGTGTGCGCCGCGTTTGGTGGCGGCGAGGTTGTGAATCTCGTCCACGATCACGGTGGTGACGCCCGCGAGGGTGTTGCGGGCGGCGCTGGTGAGCATGAGGTAGAGGGATTCGGGGGTGGTGATGAGAATATCGGGCGGGTTGCTGATGAGTTGGCGGCGTTCGCGTGCGGGGGTGTCGCCGCTGCGCACGCCCACACTGATGCTCGGCTCGCCCGTGTCGTTTCCGCTCAGGCGTGTGATTCCGGTCAGTGGTGCGCGTAGGTTGCGTTCGACGTCGGCGCCGAGTGCTTTGAGGGGCGAGATGTAGAGGATGCGCGTGCCGCCTGCGGTTCCGGCTTCGTGTTCGCGGTGCAGGGCGTCGAGTGCCCAGAGGAAGGCGGCGAGGGTTTTACCGGAGCCGGTGGGGGCGATGATGAGGGTGTTGTTGCCGTTGCGGATGCTCTCCCATGCGCCTTCCTGGGCGGCGGTGGGTGTGCTGAAGGTGGCGCGGAACCAGTCGCGTACGGGTGCGGAGAAGTGGGAGAGTGCGTCGGTCATGTATCTATTATGGCGGGGTTTATGGTGTGCGCCTCTTGAATTGTTGGGGGCTGGGGGAGGAAGATGTGCTTGACAGGTAATGCATCACCCCGTAATGTTTTACTCGTAAAGTAATTAGGAACTTAGAAAAAGGAGCACCACCATGACCCGCCTGAACGACGAACAGCTCATCAACCTCTTCCACGAGCCGCGCACCGTCTCCTCCTTTACCGAGGATCCCGTCACCGACGAACAGCTGCGCCGCATCCAGGAACTGACCTTCTACGGCCCCACCGCCTTCAACAGCCAGCCCCTGCGCATCACCTGGGTCAAGAGCCCCGAGGCACGCGAGCGCCTCGTCGCACACCTGGCTGACGGCAACAAGGCTAAGACCCAGGCGGCACCGGTCACGGCGATTCTCTCCGCAGACGCAAACTGGGTAGAGCACGCTGACACCTTCAACCCCAACGCTGCCGGCTTCATCAAGGGCTTCTACACCACCGAAGAGCTCGCCACCCCCGCCGCTGAGCTGAGCGCTCACCTGCAGGCAGGCTACTTCATCACCGCAATCCGCGCCCTCGGTCTGGATGCCGGCCCCATGACCGGCGCAGACTTCGCCGGCATCAAGAAGGAATTCTTCGCGGACAACGCAGAAATCCCCTTCCTGGTCGTCAACCTCGGCCACGGCGAGGCTCCCGAGTACCCGCGCGGTGCACGCTTCAGCCACGACGAGGTCGCTCGCTCCCTCTAAGAGCAAGCGGATGCAGTATAGCTAAAGCTAAACCCTAGGTTTATAGACAGTTCAAGGGCGGTTCCCCATCGCGGGGAACCGCCCTTGAACTATATGCGCACACAACGTGCCAGAGATGTTGTCACCTCTGCAACGCCGCGTTAGCGGGCACCAAACTGACCCACCGACAGCTGCGGAACAGACGAGGAGCATGCGGTTGTATCCAGCGGAACAATCACGCCACCGGAACCGGAGGGAAGACCCACCAGGAAGCCCTGAACCGGGCGGCTGCCGCAATCGTCACCGAAGCGTGCCGGGTACACCGAACGCAGCACCGCGGTGGTGCTATCGCCGGGGTTGAGGGTCACACCCGCAGGGTTCATGTACTCGTCGGAGGTGGAAGCCTCACGACCAACCCAGGTTCCCGAGGGGCCCGCATGGACCACGCGCGGGTAGCCGCGCAGGGTGCAGGGGGAGTTCGAGGAGTTCTGGAAGTACAGGGTGTAGTTTCGGGCGCCGGGGGAGCCTTCTCCAATGGCAACCGAAACGTTCAGGTCGTCCAGATCGCACTGGGTCGGTCCCTCAGCAGCGTTATTGTTGGAGGAGTTAGAGGACTTCTCCGAAGAGCTCGAAGAATTCGAGGAGTTGGAAGAATTCGACGAGTTCGAGGAACCGGAGGAGTTCGAAGAGTTGCCCGAAGAGCGAGAACCCGACTGTGACGACGAGTTTGAGCTCTTCTGGGAATCCTGCTGAGAATCTGCAGAGTCCTCTGACTTGTTCTGATCGGAACCCTCGCGGGAGGAATCAGAAGAATGAGAGTCAGAGTTCTGCTTCGACTCGTGAGTCCCGGTGTGGGAAGAAGACTCGGAGTGCTCAGAGGAAGAATCGTGGTGCTCCGCGTCAGGGGAATTCACCACGGTAATGGAGCCCGGAGACACAGAAGGGGTAGCCCCGTCGGAGGCTACTCGAATCGTACCGGGCTTGACCGAAGCCGAAGCACTCGGCTGAGCCGAGGTGCCTTCAGCTTCCTGACCGGCCTGGGACGCGCCGCATCCACTGAGCGCGAGCACGCAACAGAGGAGGGTGGTTGATGCGAGTACCTGAGCCGATTTAAACATGATTACATCGCCGCCTGCATTTGGATTTCTGCTCCGTCCATACCGGGGGCGTACTCGACCTGGCAGCACAGGCGGGAGTACTCGTTGGCTACATCGTCGACCATGTCGAGCAGATCCTGCTCAGCTTCGGTACGTTCGCCGGAAGCTTCGAAGTGCTCGGGGTCGATGAAGCCGTGGCAGGTAGCGCAGGATGCGTTACCGCCACAGGTTGCGAGGACCGGCACACCGTTAGCCTGGAGGGCTTCCAGGAGGGTGTGGTGGTCTTCCCACTGAATGTCGTAGTTTACGCCTGCTTCGTCAGTGACCTTAATCGTTACGCCCATGCGTTCTCCTTCTTCTGTAGTGATGCGTTTCTATTGTAGAGGTAGGGGCTGTTATTCACCGTACTTTGTGGCGCATCCCCAACCCTACCGTCACGCATATCACGGGAACGCATATTAATTTTTATGCTGAATAGCATGTCTGTATTGCCCCCAGTCTACCCCGTATTGCCCTGACAACGCGGGATATAGGCGCATATGAATACTGCCCCCAGATGCAAAGACATGCTGGGGGCAGTATAAAGAACCGGCACGCGGGCGCGCTTCAACGGCTATGCTTCAACTGTGACGAAGAGCTACTCGGATTCCTTCTCCGCAGTCTTCTCGGCGTCCTGCTTTTCTGTGCTGTGGTTATCGGAATTCTGGACGCTTCCTCCGGGACCGCGCACAATACCGCGTACGCTATCGCGCGGGTCGGCGTAGCGCAGGTCGATACCGAAGGTATTGCGGATCTGGCGTGCCGAGTTCAGGTGCCAACGCTGCGAATCTGAGGGGGTCACGGAGGTGACCGCCTTCTGACCCGGAGCCAGCTTCTCGTGGCGAATATCGTAGTGCTTACCGCCCATGGTGATGGTGAAGCCGTGCTCCTGCAACAGCTGCACGAACGCATCCACATCGTGCGGGATCTTGCGGCCGCGCTGCCTCTTTGTGCCGCTCATCCTCGGCTGCGACTCGAAGGGGTTACGGCTGGGCGCGGTGCCGCGGCTAATACGGATTACCTGCTGGTCGGAGTGCGAGAACTCCACCTGGTAGCCGTTGAGCGAGTACACGGTGCGGCTACTGCCGGGAATTGGGCGGCGGTCCTCGGCCTCATCCAGGATGCGGGCAATGTACTCGCCGGTCAGACCGAGCGCCTTCAGCTGTGCCTGAGCATCGGGGGAGAGCTGGTAGCCTCCCGCCAGAGCCTGCAGCGGGCGCAGCGCGAGCACTTCGGCAGTCAGGGGGTTGAGCACCACCTGGTAGCCTTCCTCTTCATGCGTGTAGAGGGTGACTTCGCGGCCGTAACGGTTCTCCTGCGCGCTCTCTTGAACCACGGTGCTTGCGGGCGATTCGATGATGTCCAGCAGTAGCTCGTAGGTGAGACCGTGGCGCATCATGTAATCCATGACGCCGGGGAGCACACCGTAGATGCGGCGGCGCGGCGGCACGTCACCGTAGAATTCCTTCTCGATGCGCGCGGCAATACGCTGGTTCTCCAGCGGCACCTCGGTCAGCGGAATGAGGCGCTGGTTGGAGGGGCGAATCTTGGCGCGTGCGGCGGCGGGCTTGGGCGCCTGACGGTATGCGTCCACGAGTGCCTGCTGTTGCTCTACGAATTCCTGGGCAATGAGCGGTAGGAGGGTGAAGTAGAGCTCTGCCGCTTCGGGCTTGAGCGCGCCGTTCTCATCGAGCAGGGAGGCGCCGTCTTTGGAGAGCAAATCCCACGGCTTATCGTTTGCCGCGCTCTCTTCGGAACCCTGGTTCTCCCGGTAGCTATAGGTTGCGAGGGAGGCAAGCTCCTGCAGGCGAACGTACACCTCAAGAGGAACGGTGATCTGCTTAGCGGACATTATTTCTCCTCCTCGGTGGTGTTTTCTGCCTGGGTTGCCTTATCTTCTGCTTGCTTCGCCAGGGTGTTGCTGAGCTCTTCGAGCTGAGCCTTACGCAGGGCTTCCGCGTGCAAGTGATGGAAATCCGGGGTCTTCGCCAGAGCCATAACGGTCCGCTCATCCGGCGAGATTGCGATTTCCAGACCCTGCGCCGCGTAGATGCGGGTCCAGCCTTCAGCCATGCGCACGCTTTCGGGGCTGTTCAGCGTCTGAAGCATCAGATCGAAAACGAACGGCGGGTTCTTCTTCAGGAAGGTGCGGGCGCGCTCGCTGAATTCGAGCTCCAGGGCGTTGAGCGAAGTGTATTCGCCCTGTGCCAAGGATGCCTGCGCCGCCTCGTTGTAGTCGGCGTCGTATTCGTCGATGACGGTAATGACTTCGGCGGAGGCGGTGTTGACGTCCACCCGGTAATCGTCGTGGGTGAAGCGAATCGTCCAGTCGTTGAGTCGTTCTGCCGCGCCTTCACGCAGGATGGTGCGCACGAGCTCTTCGCTGATGTTTTCGCGTTCGAGGCGGGCGCGCAGGCTCGGGCGCAGGCGGTAGCTGCGTTCGCGGTCCTCGGCGGTAATGGCGTGAGGTGCGGCGGCTACCGGTTCTACTGCCGGAGTGCTCGGGGCGGGTGCGGCAGGCATCGGTGCACCCGGTTTCGGTGCAGCGGGCTTCGGCGCGCTCTGCTTGGGAGCTGCGGGTGCGCCCGGTAGGGACTGGCTGAGTACGGGCAACTCTTCAACAGGTGCCTGCTCGCTAGCTACTGCCGTATGGGTAGCTTCTGTGGCTTCGGCAGCCTGTTGGCGGGCACGCAGCCCCTCCAGGTACTCTTCGATGCGCGGCGGGCGGTAGGTCAGCGTGGACTTGCGGAACATGCCGGGGGAGGGCGCACCGGGAGTCGGCACTGCAGGCTTCGGAGCTGCAGGTTTCGGCGCAGCGGGCTCAGATGTAGCGGGCTTCGGCGCCGCGGGGGTAACCGTGGCGGGGGTCGGTACAGGAACCGTCTTTTCTGCAGCTGCTTCCACAGATGCTTCTTCCGGCACGCTGGGAGCCAGGCTGGGAGCCGGGGCGGGTGCCTGTGCCGCGCGGGCGGCAAAGAGCGCGGGGGAGGGCGCCGGCTTCGGCGCCGCAGGCTTCGGGGTTGCCGGCTGGGGAGTAGCGGTTGCGCTCACCGCGGCGTCCTCACTCACTACACCCTCGTTGGCCTCTGCGACGGGAGTCTCAGCCATGGAGGCTTCGGCCGCTTCGGTTGCCTGCAGGTCGGTCTGTTCCTCTTCAGCAGGCTTAGTGTCGCTGGCTTCCTCATCGCCGCGGCGTAGGGCGGCAACGAGTTCCTGGCGGGAAGTATAAGGAATGATTTCCTCGGGCGAATCGATATATCGCGGGAAATTCTCGTAGAGAATCTTCGCCGCGGCCTCAAAGAGCTTCTCCGCGGTGGTGTTGGCGGCGGGTGTGCAGGGGCAGAGGAGCTCCTGGCGCTGCGCGTCATAGAGGGACCAGTGGGCGCATCGTTCGGTGGGCGGGAAGTAGTCGAGTGTTCCAAGGTCGGCTATATCGATGAGTGCACCTATCAGGGACTGCGGAATGGATAGCTGTGCCATAGTGCTCCTTCGCGTTGTCTGCTCTCCAGCCTATGTGTGGAGGGTCCTCTTTCCATCCTATGCGTTTTTTGGCGGGTGTGCCCCGGGGCACGTCATCTGGGAGCATAAATCTGTGGATTCACAGGTTGGGGTGCTTTGGGGCGCGGTTTTTGGCACGGATGGGGCAGCGTCAGCTGGTGAAGCGTCCTTGCTACACCTAGCTAGAGCCTGCGGCGTGTCGTACTGCAACATGTTGTACTGTGCAGTGGCTTGAGCTCTGCCCGGGGCTTGTGTCAGAGCGTTTTCAGCGCGCTTGTTTCCCAAAGATGTCTTCCAGGGGTGTGTCTTCCGGGGTCTATCTTCTGGGCATACAAAAAATCCCCGGTTCCAAAGAACCGGGGATCGGTGGTGCGCCCGAAGGGATTCGAACCCCCAACCTTCTGATCCGTAGTCAGATGCTCTATCCGTTGAGCTACAGGCGCATGTTCCTCGCTTCGGATTTCTTCAACCCGTCGCGGCAACAGGTACTACTATACGGATGTCTCCAAGGGTGCGCAAGCCGAAAAACTCGAAATTGACCCAAAATCCCCTCCGAAAGACTCGATAATGCCCTGTTTTACCGCATGATTCCGGGGTTTTTGGTGGCGTAAAATTTTTTCAAAATATTTTCTCGGCACCCTAAAACCGGTGCTGTAGGCCCCTAAAATCCCCGAAGGGTCCCGCCATACGACCTAAAAATTCTTTACAGAAATCTTCTCGTACTCTAAGAATGTGATGCGCAGAACTTAAGAAATGGTGTCATAGAAAGCTCTGCAGACCATTAATGCGTTATTCTGTAAGCATCACGAGGAAGTGGAGACTGTCCAAGCGTGCATATTCACATTTGTTTGCACGCTTGTAGTGTTTAACTGCTTCTTTGTTACCGCAGACCTAACCGGATCAATGTAGTATCCGGGCCACCGATTGAAGGGGAAAATGTCAATGGCTGACACCTCAACTCGTACTCTCTCTGCCGAACTCGAAAAGGAGCTGCAGAGCGCACCTACCACCCACCAGGGCCTCCTGGATTGGGTTCGCGAGGTTGCGGCACTGACCCAGCCCGCACACATCTACTGGGTCGATGGCTCCCAGGAAGAATATGACCGCCTGGCACAGGAACTGGTTGACGCCGGTACCTTCGTTCGCCTCAGCGATCACGAATTCCCGAACTCTTACGCAGCTTTCTCCGATCCCGACGACGTTGCACGTGTCGAGGAGCGCACCTTCATCTGCTCCGAGACTGAAGAAGGCGCAGGCCCGACCAACAACTGGCGCGACCCCGTCGAAATGAAGCAGACCCTGACCGGTCTGTTCGAGGGCTCCATGCGCGGTCGTACCCTGTACGTCATTCCTTTCGTCATGGGCTCCCTGAAGGCTAAGAACCCCAAGATTGCTGTTGAGCTCAGCGACTCCGCATACGTTGTCTGCTCCATGCGCATCATGGCAACCATTGGTAAGGACGTTCTTGCCAAGCTGAACGAGACCAACGGCTTCTTCGTCAAGGCTCTGCACTCTGTTGGTGCACCCCTGGAGCCCGGTCAGGAAGATGTTCCCTGGCCTTGCAACCCCGAGAAGTACATCGTCCAGTTCCCCGAGACCCGCGAAATCTGGTCCTTCGGCTCCGGCTACGGCGGTAACGCACTGCTCGGTAAGAAGTGCTACGCACTGCGTATCGCATCCGTTATCGGTCGCGATGAGGGCTGGATGGCAGAGCACATGCTCATCCTGAAGGTCACCAACCCCGAGGGCAAGGTTCGCTACATCTCCGCAGCGTTCCCTTCCGCATGTGGCAAGACCAACTTCGCAATGATGGAACCCACCATTGACGGCTGGAAGGCTGAGATGGTCGGCGACGACATCGCATGGATCGAGTTCGACGAGAACCACCAGGCACGCGTGGTCAACCCCGAGGCTGGCCTGTTCGGCGTGGCACCGGGCACCGGTTACTCCACCAACCCGAACGCTATGAAGGCTATCGCCAAGGGCAACACCATCTTCACCAACGTTGCACTGACCGACGACGGCTCCGTCTGGTGGGAGGGTAAGACCGATGAGGCTCCCGAGCACCTGATTGACTGGACCGGTCAGGACTGGACCCCCGAGTCCGGCCGCCCGGCAGCTCACCCGAACTCCCGCTTCTGCACCCCCGCATCCCAGGTCGACATGCTCGCTCCCGAGTACTACGACCCCGAGGGTGTGCCGCTGAGCGCTATCGTTCTGGGCGGTCGCCGCAAGACCACCATCCCCCTGGTTTCCGAGTCCGAGAGCTGGGAGCAGGGCGTCTTCCGCGCAGTTACCCTCTCCTCCGAGACCACCGCGGCTGCTAAGGGCGCTGTCGGTGTGATTCGCCGCGACCCGATGGCAATGCTGCCCTTCATCGGCTACAACGCTGGTGATTACTTCAAGCACTGGCTGGACCTGGGCAAGAAGCACGGCGCTGAGAATATGCCGAAGGTCTACTACGTCAACTGGTTCCGCCGTACCCCCGACGGTGGCTTCGCATGGCCCGGCTTCGGCGAGAACTCTCGCGTTGTGAAGTGGATCTGCGACCGCCTCGACGGCAAGGCTGGCGGCCAGGAGACCTTCCTGGGCACCGTTCCCACCAAGGAAGACCTGGACCTGACCGGTCTGGAAATCTCCGAGGAAGAACTGAAGGCTGCTCTGGCTGTCTCGAAGGAAGAATGGGTTGCTGAGCTGCCCAGCATCGACGAGTGGCTCGAGAAGTTCGGCGACAAGCTGCCTGCTGAGGTTCGCGAACAGCGCGACGCTCTGGCGAAGGCTCTGGAGGGCTAAGACACTCCAGCTAATACCTAAGGTTTAGCGCATTGAAGGAGCGGAATCTCCCGATGAGATTCCGCTCCTTCCTTCTGCTTGGGGAAAATTTGAATCCCCGTCAGCTGGGGGGAATGATAAGTTTTCTCGCAAAGGTGTGAATGTAAGGCTATGCAGTCCACTTGCTCTTGAGAAATACTTTAAATCCCCGCCGGGGTGGTTGGGGCACAGAAGCAGCTGGTTATAATTTCTTGCCTCTCTTATCACCCCTATACAATTCCAATGTAAGATTTTTGAATGCACATGGCTTTCACGAGCTGCGCATATCCGCTGCTACATGTACTGATATGTGGTGGCACGAGAGATTAGAAGGAGTATCCATGCGTTTGACAGCATTCTCGGATGTCTCGCTCCGCGTTCTGATGCTCCTGTCTGCTCTGGAGCCCGGTCAGAAGCTTTCCACCCAGAAGATCGCTGAAGGTGTGGACACCCCCTACAACCACGTGGCGAAGGCTGTAGCTTTCCTCGTGAACATGGGTTACCTGGACTCGACTCGCGGTCGTTCCGGTGGCGTCATGCTTTCGGATGCGGGTCGTTCTGCGACCGTCGGCACTATTCTTCGCGCTACTGAGGGCGATATCCCCATGATTGAGTGCGAGGACGAGAATGGCCACTGCCCCCTCGATAAGTTCTGTCGCCTGCGCAATGTGCTGGCGAAGGCTCGCGAGGCATTCTATGCATCGGTTGATTCGGTGATCATTAGCGAACTGACTGCCGGTGCGCGCCCCGTTGGCCCGGTGTTCGTCGAGCTGGGCTTTGGGCCTCCGGAGAATGCGTTGCCTGCGCGCTAGTCGTAAGTATTCAAGCGATACGTGATGCCTGTGGAGCTTTCCAGTGGGAGGCTCCACAGAGTTTTTAACACGGAGGTTTGGGCGTTTCTGTGCTTGATGCGGGGGCTGCTGGGCGGTTCACGCGGGGGTCTCTCGGCTTTCTTGTAGGGGTTTCTTGCAGGGTTTTCGAGGGGAGTGGGGAGTATTTTGTCGCTGCTTGCGTGACTGCTGGAACCTGCGTGAGTCCTAAATTTGTGCAGTAAATGCAGAATATTGCAAATTTGCTTTTCAAATGCAGAAAATGTGACCATATTCATTTTTGCACCACACTGCATACTTTCCTAGGTAAATATATTTTCACTTCGGTATTTTTATACATGTTTCCAGGCTGGTCACCCGCCGATTGTAGAAGTGCGGCTGAAAATATATAGTGTGACGCGCAACTCTATCTTTGAGTCAGGGTGAACCATAAGTCGCATCCACAGTGCCAAATAACCCTCAGAGCATGACCTGCACACAGCGCAAGCACCCCGCAAAATGCTACGGTAAGGGTGCTTTATAAACACTTCGTCACCAACTGAGCTGTCCGAGTGAACGCCCCAGCATCACACATATCAAGGGCATCATCACAACGACCAGGTGACCACACAGGAAGAAGGCAAGACATGCTCTCCGAGAAGTCCCGCCCCATTATTGAGGCAACGCTGCCCATCATTGCTGAGCGCATCAACGACATCACCCCCGACTTCTACCGTCGAATGTTCGCCGCTCGCCCCGACCTGATGGACGGCATGTTCTCCCGCTCCTCTCAGCTCGAAGGCACCCAGCCCCGCGCACTTGCAGGCTCCATCGCTGTGTTCGCTTCCTACATCGTTGAGCACCCGGACTCCTACCCCGACGAAGTCCTCTCCCGCGTTGCTCACAAGCACGCCTCCCTGGGCCTGAAGGAAGAAGAGTACCCCACCGTCTACAAGTACCTCTTCGAGGCAATCGCCGCTAACCTCGGCGATCTGGCAACCCCCGAAATCGTTGAGGCATGGACCGAGGTCTACTGGCTCATGGGCAACGCCCTCATCAAGCTGGAGAAGGGCCTGTACGCATCCCAGGCAAACGATGTCATGTTCGCACCCTTCAAGGTCGTTGACCGTAAGGAGACCGGCGAGAACGTCGTCGTGCTGACCTTCGAGCCCGCCGATGAGACCCCCATGACCGAGTCCAAGGGCGGCCAGTACATCTCCATCGTCGTTCCCGCACGTGACGGTCTGCGCCAGGCACGCCAGTACACCCTGCTGCCCAGCGAAAAGAACCAGCGCCGCATCGGTGTGAAGCTCGACCCCAACGGCGAGATGACCTCCATCCTGCACGAACTGAAGATCGGCGACGTCGTCGAGATCTCTAACCCCTACGGTGACCTGACTCTGGAAGGCTTCGGCAACCCCGAGGCACCCCTGTACCTCTTCTCCGCAGGTATCGGCACCACCCCCATGCTCAGCTTCCTCTCCGAGCTGATTGAGAAGGGCTCCCAGCGCCCCGTGACCGTGGTCCACGCAGACCGCCGCCTGGACACCTGGCCCCTGCGCGAAGAGCTCACCGAGCTCGTCGGCAAGCTGCCCAACGCACGCCTCGTATCCTTCATCGAAGGTGAGGGTGGCGACTACACCGGCCGCGTCGACGTCTCCAAGCTGGACGTTCCCGCCAACGCTAACGTCTACCTCTGCGGCCCGCTGCCCTTCATGCAGGGCGTACGCTCCGCACTGGTGGAGGCAGGCGTTCCCGGCAAGAACATCAACTACGAGATCTTCGGCCCCGACCAGTGGATGCTCCACGACCAGGCACGCGAGGCGTAAAAACCCCGTAAGCCGGCTCGTCCGCTAGGTTTCTTGGAACTTAATAAAAAGATCCCGCCCGCAGAAACAATCTGCGGGCGGAATCTTTATATTTCAACTGCTCAAAGAGCAGAAGAGAGAATGTCTACGAAAGACTAGGCCTGGCGAACCAGAGCCAGAACCTCGTCGCGGACGCGCTCCATGGTCGCAACATCCGGTGCCTCAAGGTTCAGGCGCAGGAAAGGCTCAGTGTTCGAAGGACGCAGGTTAACCCACCAACCCTCTTCGGTGTTGGTGAAGGTGGTACCGTCGGAGTCCTCAACAACCACGGGAGCGTTAGCGTAGTGCGCACGCACGCGGTCCACAGCGGCAGCCTTGTCTTCGATCTCGGAGTTGATCTCACCGGAAGCAACGTACGGGGAGTACTTCGCACTGATCTCGGAGAGGGGCTTGTCATCGCCACCCAGAGCAGCCAGCACGTGCATTGCAGCGAGCATACCGGTGTCTGCGTTGAAGAAGTCCTTGAAGTAGTAGTGAGCGGAGTGCTCGCCACCGAAAACGCCGTTCTCCTTGGCCATAACAGCCTTGATGAAGGAGTGACCCACGCGGGTCTTCACGGCGCGGCCGCCCAGCTTCTCAACGAGCTCGGGCACAGCCTTCGAGGTGATCAGGTTGTAGATGATGACGGGCTCTTCGTTACCCTCTGCCTTCGCACGAGCAATCTCACGCTCAGCAACCAGGGCGGTCACAGCCGAAGGAGTGACAGGCTCACCCTTCTCGTCGATGACGAAGCAACGGTCAGCGTCACCGTCAAATGCCAGACCAATGTCAGCACCGTGCTCAACAACAGCCTTCTGCAGGTCAACCAGGTTAGCCGGCTCCAGCGGGTTAGCGGGGTGGTTCGGGAAGGTGCCGTCCAGCTCGAAGTACAGCGGAACGATTTCCAGGGGCAGGCCCGGCAGGATGGTGTCGCCCAGAACAGCGGGAGTGGTCATACCACCCATGCCGTTACCAGCGTCAACAACAACCTTCAGGGGGCGGATGGAAGACAGGTCCACCAGCTTGCGCAGGTACTCTGCGTAGGGCTTGAGAATGTCCTTCTCAGAAACGGTGCCGACCTTCTCCACCGAAGGAATCTCGCCCGAATCCATGTACTTCTGAGCCAGGTCACGGATGTCGAACAGACCGGACTCGGAAGACAGCGGAACAGCGCCAGCCTTAGCCATCTTCATGCCGTTGTACTCTGCGGGGTTGTGGCTAGCGGTGAAGGTAACACCGGCAGCGTTCTCAACGCCACATGCGAAGTACAGAACGTCAGTGGAGATCAGACCGATCTTCTCAACATTTGCACCGCGAGCGGTTGCACCCTGGGCGAATGCATCCATGAATTCGGGGGAGGAGGGGCGCATGTCGCCGCCGACCAGGATAGTCTGGCCCTCCAGGCCCAGAACGTCTACGAAAGCCGCGCCAGTAGCGCGAACAGTCTCTGCGGTAATGGTTTCGCCGACGATGCCACGCACGTCGTACGCTTTGAATGAGTCATGTAGATTAATAGTAGTCACGCCTTTTATTTTAGCGGTAAAGAAGTGCAAGTAGCCTCTATAATGGGCAGGTAAAACCTTATAAATTCCGCTGAATGTATGGGTTTTTTATCACGTCACTTACTCCAGACAACTCACGTCGAGAGGTATTTCCCCCCATGGGTGAGATTTTTTCCCTAAAAAACCAGATTCAGAATTATGCGTGGGGTTCCCGCGAAATTCTCGGACGCATGCGTGGCGTGCCCGTACCCACCGAGCAGCCCGAGGCTGAGGTGTGGGTTGGTGCGCATCCGGCTGCTCCCTCCCGCGCAACCGTTGACGGCACCGAGTCCCCGCTCAACGAACTGATTCAGGCTGAGCCCTCCCGTTTCCTGCGCCCGGACCGTACCTCCGACTGGTTCCCTTTCCTCTTTAAGATCCTTGCGATTGATGCACCCCTGTCGATTCAGGTGCACCCCACCCCCGAGCAGGCTATTGCTGGCTTCGAGGACGAGCAGGCACGCGGCATCGCGATTGATGCACCGCACCGCAACTACAAGGATCGCTACTCCAAGCCCGAAACCGTTATTGCGCTGACCCCGATGCGTGTGCTCACCGGTGTGCGCACCTCCGCGCAGCTGGCAGAGCTTGCCGAGGCGTTCAAGGCTGACTGGCTCGCAGAGCGTGTGGAACTTACCCCCAAGCAGCTGCTGACCGAGATCATTCGCATGCCCGAAGAGACCGCCACCGCGGCTGTTGAGCAGCTTGTCGAGGCGGCAGCACAGCTGACCGGCTCCGACAACGCACTCATCGCTGACGCAGCTGAGCTCGTGCAGATTGTTACCGGCAAGTACCCCGGCGACCGCGGTCTGCTCGTCGCCTTCGTCATGAACCTGGTTCACCTGGCACCGGGCGAATCCGCCTTCACCCCCGACGGCCAGGTGCACGCCTACGTCTCCGGTACCGCTATTGAGCTGATGAACCCCTCCGATAACGTGATGCGCGCGGGCCTGACCGCAAAGCACATCGACACCGAGGAGCTCATCAAGGTGCTCGGCGAAAGCCAGGATGCACCCGTTATTCAGCGTCCCACCCCCGAGAATGCACCCGTCGGCACCTATGCCATGTGGGACGAGCGCATGAGCGTGACCCGCATCCGCGTTGAAGAGGGCAAGCCGCAGGAATACACCTTCGAGGGCATTAGCGCCGCGCTGAGCGTATCCGGCAAAATTACTATTCACGCAGCAGACGGCAACGGTACCGAAGAGTTCGTTCTGGGCGCCACCGAGTCGGTATTGCACGTGGGTGAGCCCTCGGTGGCAACCCTGAGCGGTAATGGCGAGCTGTACATCGCTTCTTATGTTTAGGAAATAATCCTCGATAACTAAAACTTCTAGACAGTTATAACTAGCCAGATATAAGGAGTGTCGAAAGATACTTCAAGACTGGCACATAATAAAGAATCCACGTTCTTCCCTGTATTTATTCAGACCGGAAGGCGTGGATTTTTTATGCCCCGAATATGGGATGCAGGGGATATTTTTGTGTCTACCTTACACAGTGTGTTCTGGGTAACCTATAATTGCTCTTATAAATATGCGTATACCTGTGCCTTTATGCACCTCTTCATTGGGTACGCAGCCCCAAACCACTAGGAGAACACCGTGAAGATTATTCTCACCGTCACAGGCATCGACCACGAAGGCATCATCGCCGCCGTGACCGCAACCCTCGCCGAGCGCAAAGTCAACGTTCTCGACGTCTCCCAGACCATCATGGGCGAGTACTTCACCATGATCATGCACTGCTCCTTCGACGAAAAGCAGCAGAACCTCATCGACCTGCAAGAAGCCATGATTGGTGTCGAACACGAACAGAAGGTGCAGATTCGCATCCAGGCAGAATCCATCTTCAAGGCAATGCACGCCATTTAGGGCTCCGCTGATGCGCAACACCAACATTCTAGAAACCATCCGAATGATCGAGGAGCAGAAGCTCGACATTCGCACCGTCACCATGGGCATCTCTCTGCTCGACTGCGCCGACTCCGACGGCGAAGTAGCCCGTCGCAAAATCTACGACAAGATCACCAGCCGCGCCGCAAACCTCGTCAGTGTCTGCGAAGGTATCGAAGCTGAGCTCGGCATCCCGATCGTCAACAAGCGCATCGCCGTCACCCCCATCGCACTGGTGGCAGGCGCCTCCGGTGATGAGGACTACGTAGAATTCGCCCGCGCCCTCGACGCGGCAGCTAAGGCAGTCGGCGTGAATTTTGTCGGTGGCTTCAGCGCCCTCGTCGACAAGGGCATGACCCCCGCCGACGAAAAACTGATCCGCTCCATCCCGCGAGCGCTCGCAGAAACCGACGTGGTCTGCTCCTCCGTAGACATCGGATCCTCCCGCGCCGGCATTAACATGAGCGCCGTCAAGCTCATGGGCGAGACCATCCGCGCCACCGCAGACCTGACCGCGGATGCACACGGCTTCGGCTGCGCCAAGCTTGTCGTCTTCGCCAACGCAGTCAGCGACAACCCCTTCATGGCTGGCGCATTCCACGGCGTGCAGGAGGCAGACACCACCATCTCCGTGGGTGTCTCCGGCCCCGGCGTGGTACACCGCGCCCTGCAGAAGGTCCGCGGCGAATCCTTCGACACCTGCGCCGAAGAAATCAAGAAGGCAGCCTTCAAGATTACCCGCGTCGGTCAGCTGGTCGGTACCCTCGCCTCCGAGCGTCTGGGCGTGCCCTTCAACATTATTGACCTCTCCCTGGCGCCCACCGCAGAGATTGGCGACTCGGTCGCGCACATCCTCGAAGAGATGGGTCTGGAAACCGTCGGTACCCACGGCACCGTTGCGGCCCTCGCGCTGCTCAATGATGCGGTGAAGAAGGGCGGCCTCATGGCATGCTCGAACGTCGGTGGCCTCTCCGGCTCCTTCATTCCGATCTCTGAGGATATCGGCATGATTGAATCCGCAGCAGCCGGACACATCACCCTGGATAAGCTCGAAGCAATGACCGCCATCTGCTCCGTCGGCCTGGATATGGTTGCGGTTCCCGGCGACACCCCCGCAGCCACCCTCGCCGCAATGATTGCCGACGAGGCGGCAATCGGCGTGATGAACCACAAGACCACCGCGGTTCGCGTCATCCCGGCGGTCGGCCTGGG
>ERZ772908.41-NODE-41-length-38707-cov-7.0533_pt1 | contig 38707 bp, 23 predicted proteins | sample MGYA00512121_ERZ772908 | MGnify/ENA primary metagenome ERZ772908 (study PRJEB29015, sample SAMEA2738084) | human oral metagenome | biome: human oral; feature: human-associated habitat; material: saliva | place: China | collected 2264 ... | reverse complement strand
TTCCAGGCCTGATCCGCTCTCGCAGAACTATCAGCAAGGTGTTGAGTGGCGTTGTTAACCCCAGAAGTTACCTCTGCGCCACCTTTCTCAAACCCATTAGTCGCTGCCGCGATACCATTATCAACCCCCTGCTGCAGATAAGCTGCACCTACGCTAGCAGTAGGGGTCCCGAAAGCGGCAATATGGTTGGCCTTGGGATTCTCATACTGGGCGTCCAATGGGCCATAGAGATATTCCATATGGTGATAATCAAGAGGGTTGGCAGAGAACTTCGTGTCACTGTTCATGAAAACAACATGTCGTTCACCATACGCACGTGGCATGATTGCGTCAGGTCCACCAAAACGTGGGGTGGAATCTTGGACTCCGTTCAGAGGATCCAGCACAAAGCTATATGCCTTAACATTTGATCCGTCTTTAGGCGCTTGAGCATCATAACCAAAGTTATCTATACACTTACCTCGCGCAAGTGCCTGGCTAGTATCTGAAAGACCAGCAGCATTAAAGGTTACCGCAGCCCCTCCGGTAGCCAGAGCAGCAGCTGAAGCCAGCTCACCGCCCAGCGAGTGACCGGTAAAGTCAACGTTTTCACGGCCCACCGCTTTAGCCAATTTAGTAGACACATTTATTGCTTCGTTTACTTGGAATGACGTAAATACGCCACCAGCAATATCATTGCCAACATCCTTACCAAGCTCCCGATCCGGCTCAGTGCCACGGAAAGCCAACACATACTTACCGTCAGCATTCTGGTACACACTAGCCTGCATACCATGCTCAGTGTTTAGCTCAGAAGGGTCAATCCCCAGCTCAGCTAGTTCATCAGCAGAGACTTTGCGCCAACCATCAGGGATAGGGTCACCAGTTTCATAGGCAGCCTGAGCCAGACGCGCATAATCCGCGTCACGCCCAGCTTCACCCTCACGCGGCTTGCCATTGTAAGGATCCGAGCCGGAGCCACCGCTTCCGGATTTAGCTATTGAACCTACACCTTTAGCCCCACTAATTGACCCATTAACTGCAGAAGCCTTCTCCTGCTCATCAGCCTGCTGGTTCAAACTGGTGTTACGCTCACGTAGAGAGTCCACCACATTACGCACCAACACAGTTAAGTTGGAATCCCAGTCAGACTTGAACGCATCAGCGTCTTCACCTACCCAGCCAGCGCTGTGTAGCTGCCCATTAATCGAGCTAACAACGTCTTCAAGTGAAGTCGCCTTGTCACCAAACAACTGCGCTAAAGCACGTAACTGCTCAACATCAGCACCAACACTAGCCACAAGCAACCCTTCCTAAACAAATTCACGATGCACTGTCGCCACAGCGCACTTACATCTGCCCTCAAATTACCCTGTTAGTGTTAGGTAGCCCTATGGGGACAAAACCCCACTAGTCCCCCAGGCCAAGCGTGCTTTGAAAGTAGGGTTGTTAACTTTCTTGCGCCTACTCGCCGCCGAAAATGGCTTTCTTGAGTCCGTGTATAGCTTCCCCAGTACCCTTGACCGTACCAACTAGTACATCGCCGGTGCCCTTAACCGCACCAACCGCAACGTCACCCACGGCTTGTGCCGTGCCCGCAGCGGTTTCCGTGGCGGCACCTACATAGTCGCCACGGTTCCAGGCTTGGCCGGCGCGGTCAAGACCAGAGTTAAAGTGCTGTCCGGCGTCGTTAAAGCCAGAGCCTACGTCATTGACACCATTAGCGATACCGTTACCTACTTCACCAATACCGTTAACGATTCCCGTACCCACATTTCCAATAGCTACAGTGGTGGTGGGCCTACCGGAGGCGGCAATATGGTTCGCGCTAGGGTTTTCGTACTGAGCGTCTAGAGCCCCATACAGGCGTGCCATCTCATGGTTATAGCCAAAATCACGAGGATCTGCGCCTTCACTGGCAGGAATAATATGGCGTTCACCGTATGCACGCGGAGCAATCAAGTCCGCATAACCAAGTAGCCCCGAATCATGTGCAAAATCTTGCCCCCCATTAAGTGGGTCGTAGGCATAGCAATAGGCTTTAACATTAGAGCCATCCATGGGGGCCTGCGCATTAAAACCAAAGTTGTTTATGCAGTTAGCTCGCGCGATCGTTTCACTGGTAACTGAGAGCCCCGCAGCGTTAAAGGTTACCGCCTTTCCACCGGTGGCCAATGCGCCAGCTGAGGCCAGTTCACCACCCAGCGAATGCCCAGTAAAATCAACGTTTTCACGGCCCACCGCTTTAGCCAATTTGGTGGACACATTTATTGCATCCAACACCTGAGGCGATGTAGAGACACCACCCGCAATATCATTGGCAATATCCAAAGCTGGTTGTCGGCTAGGCTCAGTGCCACGGAAAGCCAGCACATACTTACCATCAGCATTCTGGTAGATAGTGGCCTGCATACCGTTTGCAGTGTCTAACTCAGACGGGTCAATCCCTAGCTTCTTCAGCTCCTCAGCATCAACCTTGCGCCAACCATCAGGGATAGGGTCACCTTCTTCATAGGCAGCCTGGGCCAGGCGCGCATAGTCTGCGTCGCGCCCAGCTTCACCCTCACGCGGCTTGCCATTGTAAGGATCCGAACCAGAAGAACCATTTGCAGCTTTAGCAGCTGAACCTGCCCCAGCTGTACTCGCAGCACCATTAACTGCGGAGGCTTTCTCCTGCTCATCAGCCTGCTGGTTAAGGTTAGTGTTGCGCTCACGTAGAGAGTCCACAACATTACGCACCAAAGCGGTCAGGTTTGAATCCCAATCAGCTTTAAAGGTGTCGGCGTCTTCGCCCACCCAGCCAGCGCTGTGTAGCTGCCCATTAATTGAGCTAACAACGTCTTCAAGTGAAGTCGCCTTGTCACCAAACAACTGCGCTAAAGCACGTAACTGCTCAACATCAGCACCAACACTAGCCACAAGCAACCCTTCCTAAGCAATTTTCACTGCGCGTCACCGAGGCAACACACTAACAACTACACCCAAATTACCCTGTTTAAGCGAGCCTATGGGAACAAAACCCCACTAGTTACTCAACTCAGATCCACTAAAAGCAGGGTTTTAGCTTTCTACCGAGCGCTCAGGAATCTCCACAAAATCGGTGGGATATTGGGTGCTCAGCTGGGGCAGTTCAGGCAGGTAATTGATGGGGCTAGCGCCATCACCAAAAACATGCACGCCCTGCTGCCCAAACTTGCCGCTCGCGCCGATCCCGCTGACTGCAAAACTGCCACTTGAGCCGGTTACGCCGGCACCACCAAAACTACCGCTCGAACCACTTATACCGGCATCCTCAAAACTGCCAGTTGAGCCGGTTACGCCGGCGCTGCCACTGCCGCCGCCGCCACCAAAACTACTGCTCGAACCGGTTATACCTCCGCCTCCATAGCTACTCCCGACGACGCCACCAGTGCCACCGCCACCACCGGAAGCCTGCTCCTGCTCGTCAGCGTTACGGTTTAGATCCCAGCCAGCTTGCGCCAAGGCCTGCGCCGCATTGCGCAGTTGCGGGGCCAAAACACTATCCCAGTCATCCTTGAACTTATCGCCGTCGCTACCTTGCCAATCCGTAGCAGAAACCAAGGCCTTTAAAGCCAAGTTAACGTCGTTATCCAGAACCTGAGATTTGTTGTTAAAAGTCTGTGCCAGCTGTCGCAGACTCTCAACGTCTGCCCCATAAAGCGCCATAGAAACCCCTCAAACGGTAAGTGTTAGAAAAGCTCTTTTAAAAAAATCTTAAGCGAAAGTTGGGGCCGAGGCGCTTAAAGCACCTCGGCCCCACTTTTAACACGCTAGAAGCCAATCAAGGCTGCTGCGATCAGTGACCAGAAGCCTGCTCCTGCTCGTCAGCGTTGTTGTTAGCGGTGGTCTGAGCCTGACGTAGGGCGTCAGCAACGTTGCGCAGCTGAGAGGACAGGGTGCCTTCCCACTCGCTCTTGAACTGGTCGGCGTCGGTACCCTTCCAGTCAACGGACTGGACCTGGCCGGAGATGGTGGAGATTACGTCCTCGACGGTCTGAGCCTTCTCACCGAACTGCTGCGCAAGTGCCCGTACGCCCTCAATGTCCATACCTAGGAATGCCATGGTATTTCCTTTCATGTAGTAGCTAAATTCCGTGCTTCAAGCCGGAACCTTTCGACAAGAAAATAATGCAACCTATCGCTACACCCAACAATGGGGACCAATCCCCCTGCCGCCCGGGTTAACTCGCTTTTGCTTGCAAAACCGCCACTATCTGGGCTTTAACTAGCCACAATTTGCACCTTGACAGCCTTGGCAGCACTGATCCAGTAGCCGCGTCCAGGCACCATTTCCCCACGCTGGATGCGCGGAGTGGGGGTGCGCAGCAAGGTTTCGCCGTCGCCCGTATCAGGCTGAATCAGCAAACCAGTACGCGAATTCTTAATCTCTGCCAGCATCGGCGAGTAACCAGACCAGCCGGAAGTCTCGCCCTCAGCAATCACCAAGTGACCGCTACGCTTAGCCTGCTTAACCGCAGCCAACAGGTCCTTTTCAACCGGCGTGCCCACAACTTCGGGGTAGTGCTCCACTACCAACACCAGCAGCGGGTGGTTGTCGGGGGCCTGCATGGCAACGTAATCCTTGATTTTCTCCAGGCCTTCCTTGATCTGCTCGTCGCCCACCATGGTCAAATCCCACAGCCCAGCCACATCGGCCAAAGCCGAACGGCGCGGAGAAATAAACACCCGGCGCACCTTGGGATCCCACTGCTTTAGTGAGCCAGCCAACCAAAGCAGCGCCGACGTCGTCGCCGCCTGAGGCGGACCCGCCACCATCATGGCCCCAGTAGGCACAAACGTGGCCGGATCCAGATCCTGCGAAGCCATACCCAACACCGGCCAGCCCTGGTAAACCTTAGGCAGATCAGCCTCGCTAAGCTCAGTAGGCAGGTTAGCGATAGCTTCTGGCTTGATACGGCCCTGACGGCTCAGGTACTTACCGAAAGCCTCAATGAGCTGGGCCTGGGCCATCTCATTAGAAGAGTCACCCATAATCGCCAACTGCATTTCACGCCCGTCACCCATAATCATGGCGCGCCCAGGCGGGCTAGCGGGGCTGAGCACATCCTTGGCCACACCAAAGTTGATGTAGTCATCCATATTGGATTGACGCAGCACCACCTTCATCAAGAAAGCAGACAAAACATTGCCGCGATAAGGCGTAGTCCAGTCACAGGTGGCCGCCACGTGCACGCCCACACTGCGTCCATCAGTCAAAATACGCTGCAAAATATCCAGGTTGGCGGCGCCGTAAACAGTCTTCTCATATTCACTACGCATCGCCCCCAAACCATCAAGCAGCAGCAAAATTCGGTGGTCATTGGTGTGACCACTAATGCGCTGATAGTCACTGAGCGTACCCGCACTAGCTGCCGTAAACCGGTCAGTGCGCTCATCAATAATGGAGCTGAGCTTACGCAGCAAACGCTCCACACCTTCAGAGTCATCGCCAGAAACAATCGTGCCCACACTGGGCAGCTTCTCCAGCACCTTCAAAGAAGCCCCGGCAAAGTCCATGCCGTAAATATCCACCGCACCCGAGCGCGGCGTAATCGAGGCCGCCAAAGCCAAACTACGCAGCGCCGTCGACTTACCACTACCGGCAGCCCCAAAGAAACAAATATTGGAGTCTTTCTCAGGCAGGAAGTAAGCGGGCACCTGGCTTTGATGCACCGGATCATCCACCACACCCAACACCAGTTTGGTGTCGCGCCGCTGCGGCAGACGGTTAAGGTCATAGGCGGTAGCCAGCTCATCAAGCCATGGTTTACGCGGCACCGGCAGACCCGCAATGCGCGCCGCCTGACCCACCGTGGCCACCACGCGGTCAATATCCTTATCGATACTGCGCCCGCTGGTTTGCACCTTCGCCACCTGCCAGGGGTTAAGCGCCCCAAAAGTCATTTCATCGACGCTCACCGACGCACCGGTAGCCTGCGCACTGGTACGCGCCCCCGGGTAGGCCGACTGGAACGGCGTAATACGCCCCGGCCCGGTCTTAGCCGCCCCGCGTCCAGGAATTTCCGGCGGGAAGTGGGCGGCAATCTTCTCCCCCAGCACGTCTTGGGAGTCAGACTCGTCGGCCATACGCAGCGCCACACGCAAGTTAGTGTTAGCGCGCAGGTTGTCTTTAATGACGCCGGCGGGGCGCTGGGTGGCCATGATTAGGTGCAGTCCCAGCGAACGGCCACGTTGGGCGACGTCGACGACGCCGTCAACGAACTCAGGCACCTCACCTGCCAGGGCCGCGAACTCATCAACCACAATAATCAGCGACGGCGGGCACTCGGGGTCACCGGATTTTTCCAGCTCAGCTAGGTCTTTTTTGCCCTTTTCGTTAAGCAGGCGCTCACGGTAGTGAATTTCGGCGCCCAGCGAGGTCAGGGCGCGGCGCACCATGGCGGGTGAAAGGTCAGTCACCAAACCCACGCAGTGCGGCAGGTGGGTACAGGCAGCGAAAGCCGAACCACCCTTATAGTCCACAAATAGGAAGGTAAGGCGGTCAGGTGAAACCGCCTGGGCCATACCCAGCACCCAGGACTGGAGGAATTCACTCTTACCGGCACCGGTGGTACCACCCACCAGGGCGTGGGGACCGTGCACGCGCAGATCCAGCGCCAAGGGGGCATCGGCCCCCTGCCCTACCAGGGCGGAGAGGGAGACGGGCCGGTCCATGGGCACAGTCTTGGTGCGGTCAATGATGGAGTTAGTGGCTTGCCAACGGGCCACCTGGGCGGAGGCGTCGTCGGCTAATTCAGCGCCGGTAAGCGAGATGAAACTAATCGAACGCGGCAGGTCAGAATCATCATCCACGGGCACACCCGCATCCACCATGGGCGACATGTGCTTAGCTAACGCCCGCACCTGGCTTAGCCCCAGGTTTTCGGGGCGCACATTAGTGGCGTTAACGCTGCGGCGCACAAAACCCACAGTGGACTCACTACCAGACACTGTCAGGTAGGAGCGGCAGGCGGCGGGCACCTGGCTGGCAGATTCAGCCACCCAAATCACGTGCACGCCCACATCCGGGCCGCTCTCTACAATACGGTTAAGTCGGGCCTGATCCACCTGGGATTGATCAACAATCACCACCACGTCGGGCACATGCATGGGGTCTGTTTCTTCAACCGTGGGGTTGAGCGGGCCACGCGGGCGCGGACGGGTTTGCAGACGCTGGAAAATGATCTCTTCCAGGTGCGAGACCAGCGAGGCACCTACCGCCGCGTCAGCAGCCAAATGCAGCTCTCCTAGCGGTGAGAAGGGCGAGGCAGTGTGGGGTAGCCATTCGAGCCAGTCCCAGCGTGAACGCCCAGCCGGGTCGGTTAGGCAGGCCACCACCAGTTCAGCGGGCGAGTGCATACACACCAGCTGGGTGATTACCGCGCGCGCCACCGGGTCAATATCGGCGCGCAGCCCGCTAATACCAAAAGCTCCGTCTTGGCGCAGGTTAACCACAATCGGCACGTCGTCGATCATGGCGTATTGGGCGCGCAGGGCCGCAATGGTGGACAGGCACTGGGGCAGCCCGTTTTTAGCTTCCTTGTCTTTTTCCATCCGGGCCACGGGCAGGTCTGTGCCCAGGCCGATACGGATCTGCATAAATTCGGGGTGCTCAGGGCGGCGCGACCACAGCAGCGGCCCCCCCATTTCGGCGTGGCGCACAATGGCTTCAATGGGCGGGTATTGCTGTTTGCGCACTTCGCGTTCGTTAGCAAATACCTGCTCAATGTGTTTTTGGGTTTCTTTAATTGAAACCTCAAAGGCTTCTAGCTGCTCTTTAAGGGCGCGTTTGCGCCGCCACTTGCCGTCAACCCACATACCACCCATCATCATGGGGCTCATGCATACGAACATGAGCGAGTAGGGGTTGTGGGTCACCGAATACATCATCAAACCCATAAAGGCCGGCGCCAGCATGGCGATGAAGGGCAGCGGGTTGGGGTTTTGCTGGGTGGGGGCCTCAGGCAGTTTAATTTCTACCGCTGGGGTGCGCGGCACTACGCGCGGGGTGCGGATGAAGTTAATGCCGGCGCTTCCGGCGGCGTCGGTGGCGCTTAGGGTGGTGGTCACCAGGGCCACCTTCACCTCAGATTTACCGATCTTGACGCTGTCTAGGGGCCCCAGCTTTAGGCGCTGTACCCGCTGGCCATTAACGACGACGCCGTTAGAGGAGTTCAGGTCACGTACTTCTACTTCGGTGCCTACTACCACCCGCATATGCTGCTTGGAAACCATCGGGTCGCTAAGGCTGACGTCTACATTGTCGTCGCGCCCCACCAGGTTGGAGCCCTCATAGAGCGGGAAAACCCGGCCCCTATCAGGACCTGAAACCACTGACAATACGGCCACGTGCTCACCGGCCACATTGGTGTCTGCCGGGTTTTGCATTAGGGAGACTTTAGCCCCCGAGTGCAGCCCGGAGTCTTCCAGCAAGGTGTCGCTGGTTAGGGCGCGAGCGCGCCCACGCCCGGCGGTGTCAATAATGTTGATGGAGACCGTGGCCGGATCTATGGCCTGGCCGGCTTCACTTGGTCCGGCACTAGCCAGTGCGGCAGCTACGTCCCCTACCGTCGCGGTGGCGTCCGTGGTGATTTGCAGGTTATGCGAGCCGTCGCCGCGCAGTAGGTTAAGACGTAGTTTCATTCGTGGGCACCATCTAATAGGGGAAGGTCTTCAGGGGTTACCAGGCGTGAGGACAGGGCGTATTCCACCAGCTGCACGCGCCGGTGGGAGGCGTGAGAGCCAGCCCCGCCACGCATCCCCTTAACGCCAGCCCGGTCAAGCTTGTCGCAGACATTGTCTAGCTTGCGGTTGAAACGGGTGATACCCCAGCCTAGGCGCGCGGCGGCGTCGACGTTACGCGGCAGGGAAACCGTGCCGGTACCAGCCCTACGCAACCACGGCTCAGCCAAAGACAAAATCAGTAGCTTTTGGCTTTCGGTGAGCACCACCATGCCCATAGTGGCCTGGCCGGTGTCGCTATCTGCCTCAGCGGCCTCAGCTTCCTCTGGATCGCGGTTTTCATAGGAGGGGCAAGGCACTTCCGCCAGGATCTCATAGGTGGTAGAGCCGGCACTGAAAACCACTGCCATCTGCCCAAACACCATGGGGACGCGCACACCGGGGGTAACCCAGGCGCGTGAGGCCCCAGCCATGTCGGCCACGGTGGCCCCCAGACGCGAACCCTGGTTGTGCACCCACCATAGGCCGTTTTGGAATTCAAACACCAAGAACTTGCGGTGCAGGAAGGGGTTGTCGCTTAAAGCTAGGTCACCTTCACGGCCCACCGTGAAGGTCTGGGTGGGCTCAACCCGATAAATTTCCCCAGCAAAATCGATTACCAAGACATCTTTGCCGGTTACGTTATCGTCGGGCGTGGGCGCTACGCTCATGGTTTTACCTTCCTGTCTACGCGTTTAATAGGACTTTTATGCAATTGGGTAGCGTGGGCCGGGCGCGCTTAGTGAGCTACTGGCTAGCCGGGGTGTCGATGCAGTCAATGACTGGTTCTGATTCACGCCCCGCCTTGTCACGCGCGACTATCTGCACACAGGTACGCGGCGGCGTTGGCTTTAGCGTAGCGCGGTGGGCGCTGGTTTCCTGCAAGCCTTGCGGAGTCTGAGATTTTTGCGGAACCCCAGAGTTAGTGACGCTGTAGAGGAACGTGGCGTTTGTGGCTTTATAGTCCCAAGTGGCCTCCACCTGCCCGTTAGCGTAGCTCAGCTTCAGGTTGGTGACAGGCTCAAGGTAGCCATTCACATCCGGATCCATGGGCGCAGCAGTGCCTGCGGTGGTTACCGCCGGTTTGGGGTTAAGCCCGCCGCGCTGTAGGCCTCGGTAGGCCGCGAAAGCTATTACGCCTATTAATACCACTACTAAGGCGCTGATCAGCAGGGTTTTTAAGGATACGCTGGAGCCGTCTTGCGCTGCGCTAGCGGCCAGGGTGGAGCCAGGCGCCTCTGGTGAGCCCTGAGGTGGCTGGTTTGCGCTATTGGCCGGGCCGTTTTGGCCGACGCCGCCGCTTTGGGGGCCGACGGCGCCCGCTCCCGCCGCAGCTGGGGCGCCGTTTTGGGGGTTGAAGGGGCCGCCTGGGACAGTTCCTGGACCAGTTAGGCCCGAGGAGGCCGAGTATGTGCCATAGCCAGAACCGGTATTGGCGCCGGGACTGGCCGCAGAGCCCAGGGTTGTGTTGCGGTTAAACCCCGAAGTGTTACCGGTAAAAGTGCGCGCGTCAGCGGGAGACTGGTGGGCGTTGGGGTAGAAAGTGCCCGAGTGACTGCCTGAGCCGAGCGAATCGCCCCAGCTATTGGCGCCGGCAGTGTTGATACGGGCGTTGGTGTCGGCGGTGCGGCCAGTGTTTTCAGGAGAAATGGACACTACCGGACGCAGCCGGGTGGCGTCGTCGTCGCTGCCATCAGCAGCAATTACAGGCTGGTCCTCCCACACATCAATATTGGTCAGCGGCAAGCCCAAAGAAGACTGGATTTGACGCAAAGCCCGCGCGAACGCCATCGCCGAAGCAAAACGATCGGAGGGGCGCTTAGACATGGCGGTAAACAGCACCCGCTCTAGCGCGGCGGGCACGTCATTGCGACCAATGGGGGCGATAGAGCCGTGGTGCAGGCGTTTAAGAATAGAGGCCGGGTCATTGTGTGCACCCGGGGTCATATCCACATGTGGAGGCCTGCCCGCCAGCATGGTGTAGGTGGTGGCAGCTAGTGAATAGACGTCAGAAGCGGGCGTCAAAGGCCGGTTAAGCTGCTGCTCAGGCGGCGCCCAGTAGGGAGAAAACGCCGAATCAACCTGATCGGCGGGAGTGTCTTGACTGATAGCAATACCAAAGTCAGTCAAAACCGGGTGCCCAAAGGCGGTAAGCAAAATATTGGCCGGTTTAATGTCGCGGTGCAGATAGCCGGCACGGTGGATAGTTTCCACAGCGCCAGCAATCTTAATGGTGATCTCCAAAGCCTGCTCCACCCGCATTGGTGAAGTAGTAGAAAATCGTTTGCCCAGGTGAGGCGGGGGGCAATACTCCATGGTGAGGTAAGCACGCCCATCGCGCAGACGCCCGGCGGCGTACAGTGAAAGCACCGCCGGGTGCGCCCCGAATTTGGCCATTAGGTCAGATTCGGCCTGGAATTTTTGTTTTTGGGCTGCGCTGGCCCCCGAACGGATTACTTTAACCGCAACTTCACGCCGAGGCATGTCTTGGCGGTAAAGAAAAACGTCCGCGAAACCACCCGCACCGAGGAAGCGGATAAACTCCGCCCCCTCCAGGTGCGGGCCTACAGGTTCACGCAGCCGAGCAGCCATCAGGGCTCCACAGACAGAACTACACCGTCACCCAGGTCAATCCGGTCGCCGTAGCGCAGCAGCTCACGCTGACCGCCGCCCAGGCGACGCGGCAACTGGCCTTCACGCAGCAGGTAGGTGCCGTTAGTGGAGTTCAGATCCTCCAAGTTCAGCTCCCAATCATCAATGTTGATGCGGCAGTGAGACTTGGAAATGGACTTGGTGGGGCTAGCCACCGCCATCAGGTGCACCGCAGTGCCGGGCGCAGCCTTGGGCAGGCGGCCCACAATGACGTCGGCATCTAGGGTTACCGACCCGCCGGTGGAGGCCACCAAAGTGCCCAGGCTGGGGCGCTTTACGTGGACAATCTTGCCGTTTAGTGCCCCACCGCAAATGCGGCAGGAGCTGGCGTGCACCGGGTTGGGGTGACCGTTGACGCAGTTAATTGCCAGTACTTCAGGGCCATCGCTATCGGCGTTGGCGCTGTCAGCTACGGGCGGCGGCGGGGCCTGCACACCGCCGGTGGGGACAGCGATGGTGTAACCATCGTGCGTCCAGGGGGTACCGGGGGCCACGTCCAGTGCGCCGGTGGGGGCCTGCACACCGGGTAATGGCACCGCATTACCTACCGGGTTGATCTGGGTGGCTTGTGCCTCTAGCGGGAGCTCAGCGGATTGGGTTCGGGGATTGGGAACCGGATCCGACCCCGCAGTGGCGGGGTCACCACCAAAAGGGGAAGAGCTAAAGGGGTTACCCTCGTTGATACCCTGGATCGGGCCGGTGGGTTCCGCTTTCTCCCCCTTTCGGCGTGAGAAGTCCAAGCCTTCGCCTTGTTCAAAGTTGAACTCTAGACCTGATGCCTCATCATCGCGCAGTTCACGCACGGCAGCGTTTTCTACATCCACCCCAATGGTTTGGCCGTAAAGGTGACCAAAGTACTGGTCTTCGGGGTTTTGCTGGCTCTGGGGTGCGCTGGGGGCAACTGGGGCAGCTGTAGCGCGGGCAGCGCGAGCGTCAGCAATAACCAGTTCACCAGAGCTAGCCGGGGCGCTAGGAGCAGCCAGAGGGGCACTGGGCGCCACCACCGGAGCACTAGGAGCTGCTAGCGGGGCGCTAGGCACAGCCGGGGCGCTGTAAGCCGCCGGCTCCTGGAAGTTAGCGCCAGGAGCTAGCGGGGCGCTAGGCACAGCCGGGGCGGCGGGCACAATCTCAGTGGGGACCGTAGCCGGGGCGTCATCCATACGGTAGTTGGCCGCTGGAGCTACCGGGGCGCTGTAAGCCGCCGGTGCCGGAGCCTGGTTCTTGGCGGCGCTTGAGCCGCCCAGCATAGCGGCCAAAGCTGCAGCAGCCCGGGAAACCTTGGGTTGAGCCGGAGCGCTAACAGGCTCTGGGCTAGGAGCATCCTCGCTGATTTCCGCACTGGGGGCAGCCGGGGCCGGCACCGGAGCGGCGTCAGCGGGCACATCCAGCAAGCTAGTGGAGGCATTGGCCGCAGCTGAAGCGGCTGAAGTAGCAGAGCTGGCCTGGCTAGGCAGGTCAGCAGCTACCGGGGCGGCGTGCGCACCGCTAGGAGCCGGCGACGGCGCCGAGCTGATTGCCTCAAAATGCTCAGTGGCCGGGGTTTGGACTACCGGGCTGGGGGCAGCGGGACTAAAGCTAGCTGGGCTGGGTGCAGCCGGGCTAGCGGTGGTGATCGATAGATCCAGGTTTTGGCCAGGCACCAGCTCAGCTGCCAGTGAGGCACTAGCTGCCACCGGGTTGGGTGCGGGCACAGCCGGTAGCTGCGGGCTGGGTGCGGACAGTAGTTCCACGCTGGGTGCAGCCGGACTGGGAGCAGACGGCAACTGCGGGCTAGGCTCGCTAAGCGCACTAACCGCAGCGGCGGCGCTAGTCTCAGCGGCGTCAGCCTCCGGGGAGGGCGCGCTAGGCAGCAGGCCGGCTACCGGCTGGGAGCTGACCTCGCTGATAGGAGTGTCCTCTAGCAGGCTACGGGCCGCTGAAGCTTCAGCGGCGCTGGGCACCACCGAGGCGGGGCTGTAAACCGAGGCGGCACTGCCGGCGCTGTAGCCAGAGTAAGCCGAAGCTACAGACTGTGCCGACCGCGTCGCCGGCGCGCTGGCTGCGCTGACTCCGCTGGCTGCCGAGTTTGAACTGTAACCGCTGTAGGCTTGACTTTTGACGGCTCCCACCAGGCGGTTAACCTCACGTAGCTGCCAGTGCAGCATGGAGGCGCGGGTAACCCCGCTGCGTAAAGGTAGAGCCTCAGTACCAGCTCCGTGAGCCTGAATTACCAGGGCGGCGACGTCGTCGAGACGTACTTCCTCCCAAGCAATGGGGTTAAGCGCCGAAACGGTGCGCACGAAACCATTAACCTGAGTGACCTCAGCGGTGATAGAACCACGCAGGGCCAGGTGGACGGCGCCGTCGGAGAAGACACCAGCCACAAAGTCAGGCAGGTGGAAGACGTTGTTGTTGTAGTAACCCGCCAGCACCTGCAGCAGACGCTGCAAATTAGCACCATCTTCAAGCTCGCGCCACAGGTCAAGCAACAGATCGTTGGGCCCCTCTAGGGCAACGAATCCGCTCTCGCTGACCGCACTGAGAGTGGTACCTGCGTACCAATTAACTTGAGTATTCATTCATTGTCCTTGAACATCCATGACCATTGCTCACTAGCAACCTCATTGCCGCCACGCCACGGTAGCGACCTATCCAGGGTGGGAGCATCCGGATCATAGTCCCAATCCTGCGTGCCAGGCAGGTTCTGGTGGGTCAGATCGTCATCCTCCCAAGGCGGATATGCGGCCGCAATATCCACCACGATCACCGAGATATTATCCCGACCGCCTGCGTTCCTCGCCGCTTTCACCAGCGCATCAACCACACCCTCAGGCTCACTAACCACAGCTGCGGTAGCCTCAATGAGAGTGTCAGTAACCATGGAAGAAAGCCCATCTGAACAGATGATGTAGCGGTCTCCCACGCGTGCAGGCAAGACAAAATAGTCGGCGCGTACACGCGGGCCGCAGCCGGCCCCTAACGCGCGCGTAATTACGTTACGACCAGGCAGGTGCTGGGCTTGTTCGGCAGAGATGAGCCCGGCATCAATCTGCTCTTGCACCTGTGAGTGGTCTTTAGTGATTTGCTCAAAGCCGTGTTTGCCTTGGTAGTAGGTGCGTGAATCACCAATATTGAGTACGCGCACGCACGGCATAGCCCCATTTTCACTAAGCACCAAGCCGGTCAAGGTAGAGCCCGGCGCGGGCACTCCCGGCAGGCCATTGACTGCACGGGCCGCGCGTTTAACTGCTTTTTGCAGCTGGGAGGGCTCAACCAGATGGTCCTGGGTTAGCTCGGAGAAGGCTGCCAGGGCGGTGGCGGCAGCGACGTCGCCTGCCTTGTGTCCCCCCATACCGTCAGCCACTAAAAATACTGGGCCGGAAGCTAGGTAGGCGTCTTCGTTGTGTTGACGCACTAATCCCACATCAGTCCCTGCGGCGTATTTGACCGCGATGCGTGTGCGCATCACTCAACCTCCAGGCGGCGGTCGCCGAAAACAATTGAATATCCCTTAGTAACTGGAACCATAGCCCCAGCAAGCACATGTGTGCGACTTCCGTCAGGGGCAACCACGCTGGTGCCGTTGGTTGAGCCTAGATCGGTGACAAACATGTACTGTCCATCGACGCGCACCGCCAAGTGAGTTTTGGAGATAGAAAAGTTGGGGTCAGCCACAGGCACCACGTCAGCTTGCGCCCACATACCTGCGGGAACCGGGTTGCGCCCCAACACCACGGCGCTGGTGACGTTAATGACGTCGCCGGTGTCTAGGCGCAAACACTTACCTACGCTGGTTTTAGCGATAGTGACGTGTTCATCCCAATCCGTGCCGCTTATATCCACCTGGCCGGTTTCTTGGGCAGCGGTTGCCTCCCCCATTAATTCGTCGGGAACTACCACCGGGATGGGACCGCTAAAGGGCTTGTTTGCTCCTAGCTGGCCAGAGACGGGGGCGCTGGCAGCGGGAGCGGTTTGGGCGGGAGCCTGGAAGTTGCTTGGGCGCACCGGCTCCATACCAACTTCAGTGTTGGCGCTGGGAACAATGGTTTCGTCGTAGCTGTTGCCTAGCGTCTGGGTAGAGTTGGGAGCGCTAGTACCAGGGGCGGTTTGGGCGGGAGCCTGTAGGTTCCAGTCCAGGGAGGTGATTACCCCGTCGCTGTCACGTTGTCCGCCTTCAGGGCCGGGGCTGGTTAGCTGCTGCTGGGGCGGCTGATTGGCTTGGTTGGTGCCAAAGCCGCCGCTTTGATTGGCGCCAGCAAAGTTGGCACTAGAGGAGGCGGGGGCTGAGGCGGAGCTAACCGCGCCGGGAGCACCGTTAGCAGGCCCTGCACCACCAGGAACTCCAGCGCCAGGAACTCCAGTGCCGGGGTTGAAAGCGCCATTTGGCCCGGGGGCCTGCGCGGCGAAAGAATTTTGGGCCAGGTGCGCCGCCGCCTGCACTCCAGGCAGTTGCGGGTGTAGCCCGAACTCATCCATATCCCCGGCCCCGGCCCCGGTTTGGGGCGCGAAAGGTTGGTTAGGAAGAGTCAGTGGGTTGCTTTGCAGACGCACCGGGTTTACGCCTTGGCGCACATTAAGCACAATCACGCCGCTAGCGCGGTCAAACCAAAACCGGTTCAGGTGGTCGCGGCTAAGGGCGTAAATAACTAAGTTGCCAATCCCGGCAGTAACTAGGGACACCCCTAGCTGCAAGGCTAGCTTGTTGAAAGCTGCCCCACGCGGCGGGCCACTGTTTTTAAAACCAGCCCAAGCTAGCCCCAGCATCCGCAAACCCGGGGTTTGCCCACTACGCATCAAAGCCACCAGGTAACCAATACATAGCAGCACAGTTACCGCGATTGATACACCTAGGCTAATCCAAAAAGGGGTGCGGTTAGATTGGTTGCCAGCACCAAAAAACATTACGGCCCCGCTGCCGCCGCCAATGACTAGAGAAAAGATAAGCGAGTCAATTAGACGCGCAAATACCCTGGGCCAAAGCGCAGCAAGCCGAGTCCCCTGCAAATGCGCGGGGACCGGGGCCGGGCGACTATTTAGGCTCATTTCTTTCTCCTGAAGTTAGCGCGCATGGTCTGCAGCCACTGCGGCACACGCATCCCTAATGAAACTGGAGATACCGCAGCTAGCCATCGACGCGTGCGTCGCCTACTGGCACCAAGGTGCTGTTTAAGATTTTGCATCTCTAGCCATAAGGGTTCCTGGGAATCAGCTGAAAGCTGCTGCTCAGTTAGCTCCAGATTGGCGTTATTTGAACGTTTTTTAGACTTTTGTTTATCTGCAAAGCGCCCCTTGCGTTGCTTACGACCCACTTGGGGTGCTTCGTAGCCACTTTCGTGCCCAACTCCCTGGGGATCTGGCAGTTTGGCGGGGTTTTGGGCGCCATCAGTGGTAGTTAGGCTCGCCTGCTCCGACTGGCCGAAAGCTACCGCGTTGACTGACAACGCAAAGTTACGCACCGAGCCTGGCGGGAAGTTAGAGCCAAAGACCGGCCCTAGCGCGTCGGTTCGTGCCTGCGCTAGGCGCTGGGAGCGTTCGCGAGCGCGGGCCCATTTGGCTTTAAGGGCCTTAATGGGGTGACGACGGCGCTTTTGGCGTCCCTTTACGGGCACGTATAGGGGCGCCGCCAGAGCACCGCTACCTGCGCTGACAGGGGCTTGACCGCCTGCAAACTGGGCGCCACCTGCCAAGCCGTGGGCGCCGTCGTTAGCGACGCTGTCGCCACCAGCGGCGTTAGCGGCCGCAATGGCCTCGGCGCCACGCAGTTTAGGCGCCAAATCAACCTGCCCACCCAGTGCCTGGGCGTTACGTTTAGCCTGCTGTTTGGCGCGTTTGGCCTGCGCCACCTGGGCGGCGGCGGCGTCATAATCAGCCAACGCAATATCCAGGTAGCGTGCCATCTGGGTGCGGGTGGCGTTAGCGGGCAGCTTGATGCCATAGTCGCGCATCCAGTCTTCCAGCTCCGCCCAGGCACCCAGGGCACTGCCAAGCTCGTCACGGTTACGACGCCGGCGCCCACGCACCGCTTTAAGCGCCAAAATCAGCGCGAACGGGGAGCTAACCAAAGCGGCCACACCCAGCCCCTGCCCCACCAGCAGCAGGTAGTGGGCCCAGTCAAAACCATGCTTTTTCTTAGTGTCGCGGTCGTCAGACACGTCCGGGGTTAGGTCAGCTTGCTCCTGCGGGGGCGGCGGTGCCTGCAACACCTGCGGACGCGGCTTGGGCTTGGGCTGCGGCTTGGGGTTAACCAGTTTCTTGTCGCGCGGCGGGGTGGGGTCAAAAGCCACCCAGTCGCCGTCGAAGTTAACCTCCACCCAGGCGTGCGCCATAGTGCCCTTAACCTCTAACGTGCCCTTGGAGTAGTGCTCAGGGTAGAAACCCAGCACCACGCGGGCCGGGTAACCAGCCTGGCGGGCCATAAGCGCCATAGCCACGGCGTACTGCTCGTCATCACCCACCATGTAGTAGTTGGGTTCTAGCAGCTCATCGATGCGGGCGGTGCGGTGACCGGGGCGCGCCATCGAGTCTGAGCCGTCAGAGTAGTAGCCCTCATCATGGTATTTAGTGGCCATGGCACGCACACGGGCCAGCGGGCTGTTAGCGTTACCCACAAACTCACGCAGACGCGTAGCCACCACAGCTGGCACATTAGTGTCTGTGCCATTTGCTACCTTCCCAAACCTACGCTTAGATAGCTGAGCATCGGAATATGTAGGTACAGTAACCACATTTACGCTGTAACTATCGCCTTTAACCAGGGTACGGGTGCTAAGCAGGGCGCCCAGATTGGATGAATAGAACAGATCCTGAGTTAAACCCTGGCCTTTACGCGGGGTGAAGCTACGCACCTGTCCCCCACCTGGCAGCCAGTTACCCTGGTAATCAACCATAGTGAAAGTCAGGTTATGGGTTTTAGCGCCTTTAGGTAATACGCGCGTATCAACCTGGGCCCCAACCCGCTTAAAACCCTCACCGTTGTCTGACGTCCCAACTCGCATAACGTTTCCGTCATAGGCGTCCATTGTGGCGATACGGATACGCTCACCATTTTGCAGCCCCGAAACCGTAAACAGCGTGGTGTCTTTTTGAGTATCCACCCAGTAGTGCAGGCGCGTAAGCGGAGCCTGATACTCGGCAATATTCAGCGGCGGCGTCACATAGCTACGCAAAACCTCACGGTTATTAGCCCCCGTCACCTGCGGGCCCAGCACCGCCCCCGCAGCCATGGCACAAGCCAGCATCAGCAGCGTGCCCAGGCGGGCTCGACGGCGCAGCCGCCCCGCCCCCAAAGCGATCAGCCCGCGCTGGCCCCGGCCGTGACGCTTATTAACCGCCCAAGCCGCCCACGCCAGCGCCACTAGCACCCCCACCAGCGCACTATCGCGCCCATAGGGAGCCTCAAAACCACCAAACAGCGCCCCCAGGGCAAACATCAGCCCAGCCGGAAGTAGCGCCCACAACTGGCCGCGCTGGTGGCGCAACACAATCGAAGCACCCAAGCCAGCACACACCATGGCACTCAAATACGGCACCACCGTAATACCCGCATAGGCGTTAGCCGGCGGAGCCAAAGTCAGCAAGTCACGCCAACTAGTCACCGCCCCCAACACCAGGGTTTGCACCATTTGCAAAGACGGAAACACCTTAGCGCTAGCCAAATTCGGTAAAGCCAAAGCCCCACCCAACAGGTAGGCAATCACCAGAGCCAAAATAGTTTCCAGCCGCCGCAACCCCAACGCATAAGCGACGCCAGTAACCACCACAGCCAGCAAAGTGCCGCCCATGGCCGCAATATAGCCAGACCAGTCCCCAAACACCGCCCCATGGCTAACACTGGCAGCCAACATCAGCAGCGTAAAAGCAACCAGCCCCAGCCAGTTAAAAGCCCGGCGCTTACCAACCGTCTCAAGCCCATCAACACTCATAGCGCCGCCTTTCGCAATAATGCCGGAAGCTCACTAAGCGCCCCCAAGTGCAGCAAATCCATTGCCCCCAAACGGTTACGCCCCGCCCGCCCCGGGCTCACCCGCAACACATAAGAACGCGCCGACACCGGCAGACGCACCCAAGCACGCTCAATTAGCTCCAAATCAGCCCCTGAACCAGTAATCAACACCGCCACTGAGGCACCCGGACAAGCCGCCACCGCCTCCTTAGTCAACTCCGGCAAGTCAGCGGCGCGCCCATCCATCTCCACCAGGCTCAACGCATCCAAAGCCCGCTTAGGGTTAGGCAGCGCCGGCACCCCCGCCTGAGTCACCAAAGTAACCTCACGGCTAGCCTTAATCGTGGCCACAATCAGCGACGCCGCCGCCGAGACAGCCACCTCAAACTCAGCCTCACTAGCCCAAGATGCCGTCCGCGTATCCAACACCACCAACAGGTGAGCCCGACGCGTCTCCTCAAACTGACGCACCATCAACTTGCCGGTGTGAGCCGTAGACTTCCAGTGAATATTGCGCCGATCATCGCCGGGCACATACTCACGCAAAGTATGAAAAGACACATCTGAGCTAGACAAATCCCGGATCGTAGCTCCCTCAATATCCTTAATGAAACCAATGGCTTCACTTTCCAAAGCCACCGTACGCGGATGCACATACAGCTCAATGCGCTGACTCCAGCGGCGCTCGCGGCGCACTAGGCCCAGCCCGTCACCGTTAACACTGCGCACTGGGCCGATTGGCACCAGGCCGCGTCGGGCGGTGGGGATAGCTAGAGGCTGGCTAATCATCTGGCCGGCGCGCAGGGAGGGCACCAGTACGTCAGCGGTGGATTTACCTACCGGTAGTTCCATCACGGCTTTGCGGGTACGCCGGGTGCCGGCGTTGGTGGCTTGTAGCTCGCCGTAGGCGTTATCGCCCACCACCACTCGCTCGTTTTGCACATACAGGTTGATGTTGTGTTTACCCAATCCCAGGGCGCTTAGCGGGGATAGTAGGGCCAGTACGCCTAGTACCAGGCCGATCACCGCCAGCTCCACCCAATGCGTTAGCAGGGCTAGGCCTAGCGCGCTTAGCGCCACTGCGGTCACGCCCCACCACAGGGGGGTGAGCACCTGGGTGGCGCGGGTGCGCAGGCGTCGCCAGCTAGTGGGTTTTTGGCCCTTTGCGCCGGGGTTTAAGTCGACGCCGCCGCGTGGGGGCGTAGAGCTAGTTTTAGCGGTCATGGTTTAGCTGTGTGCGGTGGGCGCGGGGACAGAAGCCAGAATCTGCTCAATGACGCCTTCGGCGCTGGCGCCGGAGAACTGGGCGTCTACATCCAACACCAGGCGGTGAGCCCACACCACTGAGGCCAGCTCCCTGACGTCGTCGGGAATTACGTAGTTGCGCCCCTGAGCGGCAGCCCATACGCGCACCACGCGGGTCATGGCGATAGCGCCACGGGTAGAGACCCCCACACGCACCTGCTGGTGTAGGCGGGTGGCTTCAGCTAGGGCCGCAATGTAGTCCAACACGGCGCCGTCGACATAGTTAGTTCCGGCTACATCCGCCAGCTGGGTGACCACAGCGGAGGAAACCACAGCCGACAATTTAGCGGAGCGGTCGGGGTTAGCTGAGTCAGCCAACACCTGGGCCATAGCCCCACGCTCGGGGTAGCCCACGGAGGTTTTCATCAAGAAACGGTCCAGCTGGGCTTCGGGCAGCGGGTAGGTGCCGGCCTGCTCAATGGGGTTTTGGGTGGCGATAACCATGAAGGGGCGCCCGGTGGAGTGGGTTTTGCCGTCCACGGTAATTTGCGACTCTTCCATGACCTCCAGCAGCGCCGACTGGGTTTTGGGGCTGGCACGGTTGATCTCATCAGCCAGCACGATAGAGGCAAATACCGGGCCCTTGTGGAATTCCCACTGGCCGCTGCGCTGATCGTAGATGGTCACCCCGGTGATGTCGCTGGGTAGCAGGTCAGGGGTGAACTGGATACGCGAGTGGGTGCCTTGGATAGTGGCCGCCAGGGCGCGGGCCAGGGCGGTTTTGCCAGTGCCCGGGGCGTCTTCGAGCAGCAGGTGCCCCTCAGCCAGCATGGTGGTGACAGCCAGGCGAATTACCTGCTCTTTGCCCAGCAAGGCCTGCCCTACGTTAAGCACCATTTTGTTAAATAGATCAGCAAACTGGGCGGCGTTAGCCTGGGTGAGCGACATGGGTTATTCCTTTCAAAACTTTTCGCTGACGCTTATATACGGGGCAGTTTTAGGGCTGCAAAGCTGGTTTATTGGTGTGTGCCAGAATCGCATTGCAAGGCGGCGTTATCTTCGTTTTCTTCCGCCTGGGTAATGCTGGTAGCAACATACAGGGTTACTCCACCGTCAAAGGTGGTGTAGCGTTTTTCGTCTTTACCAGCAGCGGGGGCCATCGTGTAGGTTTTGCCCGCCCAGGTAATGGTGCACTTGGTGGTGGTGCCGTCCTTCCAGTCCCACAGCTTGACGCCGTAGCGGTAGCAGTTGGGGCTGGTGCTGCCGCAGCTGCCGTTTACTACCTGGGAGCGGTCCACAAAGCCCTGGTAGTTGTTGGCTGGCTTGGGTTCTGCCGCCGACGGCGCCGCTAGGCTTTGGCAGCGCGGTTCAGATTCGCGGGTGCCGGCCTCGCTGGTTACCTGCTTGGAACTGGTGCAGATTTTTACTTCTTTACCTGCTTCAACCCCGTTTTGGAATTCCACAGTGCCGCCGCCTGCCGGCGGCTCCTGCTTATTGGTGTAGGCACCTGCACCAGTGCTGATGTAAGCCGAGCTGGTGGCGGTGCGCCCATTGCCGTTAGCGGGGCCAACTTGGCAGCTGACCTTAGTGCCCTCAGGGCGAGTGCAGGCCAAAGTGGGCGAGATTGGGGCGCCAAAAGGCGTCACCTTACCGGCCACTACTCCTTCAGAGCACTTACCTGAAGAGTTACAGGCGCGCACATAAATAGTGGATTCTTTACCGTTAGTTAAGCCGTTACCTGTTTTATTGGCTACCGACTGCCAGGTGTTCTGATCGGTTGACCATTCCAGGTTCTGGGAATTTTTGTCACCGCTGGTAGCCGTGAAGTCTACAGAGTTATCGGCGCCAGTAGCCTTGGGGGCTGCAGACACTGAAGGAGCAGATACTTTACCCTCCAGCTTCATAGTGTATGAGACTTCCTCAGACGTGCCGCCGTGAGTTACCGCTCTGACTGAGAACTTCACGGTCCTGTCTACGCTTGTATCAATTTCATAGGGCTTACTTAACCCATAAATCACTATGGCACTAGAGGCCGTAGGGCTATCGGTGTAAGAAAGGAGGTAGTGGGTAATCGGCAGCCCACCAGTGTTGGCTGGCGGGTTCCACGACACCAGCACCCTGGTGGTGCCATCTGAACCCTGGCCCTGTTTAACTGCCGTCAAATTAGTGGGCGGGCCAGGCTTGCCATAGGGAGTCACCGGCTGGCTAGCAGCTGATTCCTGACTGGCACCTTGAGCATTAACCGCGCGCACAGTGGCCGTATAGGCCGTGCCGTTGGTTAGGCCCGTGAAGGTAGCCTTAGGTTCGGTTACGTTCTGGCTGAGCCCACCTGGGGAGAGCGTAATTACGTAACCGGTGATACGCGAGCCGGGCGAGTTAGACCTGTTCCACGTGAAACTAGCGCTGCCGTCACCAGCCTTACCAACGGGGGCTCCGGGCGCCGTCGGCACCACACTGACTTGCACACTGGCAGTATTAGAACGCGGGGACTGACCCACCGCGTTACGGGCCACCACATAGAAGGAGTGGGTAATTCCCGGGGTGCGGCCGGGCATAATGCAGCTGGTGACCACGCCACAGTCAAGCAGGTCGCCCTGCACTGTGTCGTGGACGGTGAAGTTATTGATGTCGGCGCCGTTAGAAGCCCCGGCGGTGAAGGAAACTGTCACTGCGTCGGAGCCGTTAGCGGTGGCCCTAACCCCGCTGGGGGCGTCAGGCAAGCCGCGTACACTCACCGCAATGGTGCCCGTAACTTCACGGTCGGCGTCGTTAGTTTTATCGCCCACTCGGTAGGAGATGTTGTAGGTGCCGTGCAGGCCATCTCGGGCGCTAATGGTCAGGGACGTGCCCGAGGCACTCACGCTAATACCGTCGCTGGAGCTAGGCGAGCCCACTAGGTGGATCGGGGTGTCAGTAAAGGGGTTAGTAGCGTAGTTAGCCACGTCAACCGTGGTGGATTTACCTGCATCCACACTCACCTGGGCTTGGCTTAGCTGCACCAGCGGCTCTTTAGCGCCGGTGACACTAACCGGAATTACCGCTTTAGTGCTGGCTCCCTTGGCGTCGCGCACAGTCAACGCCAAGTTAGCGCTGTTGCCGCGCTTAGCCCCCGTGCCGGTCTGCACCTTGAGGGTGTGACCATCAACGCTGGCTTGGATACCATTGGCGGCCCCCGAAACCGTGTAGGTCATGGAGGCGGGGTCGTCGCCGTCGGGGTCGCTAACCCAGCTGCTCATATCCGCGCTGACGCTTTGACCACCCACGGCCACCTCAATGGCGGTGGGGCGCACCTGCGGGGGACGGTTAGCAGCGCCCGGATCCACAATCAGCGGGATCGTGAGCGTGGCAGACAGGGCTTTATCGTCGCTGCCGTCAGTTACCGTAACCGTGATTGAGGAGGGCCCGGAATAGTCAGCTTTAGCCCCAAACTCCAAGGTGGCAGAGTCTTTAACTAGTGTTGAGCCATCCCAACCGGCGGAGGCGCTAGCCTGCCCATCTTTCGGCACACTTACGCTGCGACCGCTACGTACACGCACATAATTCTTTAGTGCGATAGCGGTTTTAGTGCCGGCTTTAACATGGATAGGAGTCTTAGACACATTCAGCTCAGGGTTAGTTACCTGGTTGCCAGGCACCCACACCACAGCTGAAGCAGACAGGGAGTCCTTGTCGGTAACCGTGTAGAGCACGTAACGCCCCTGCGTGGCCGGCTCAATTAGCAGGTCTTTACCCGAAACTTTCACGCCCGGGTCAGAGCTGGTGACGCGGTCAGATTCAATATCGCCGTCGGGGTCTTCATCATTATCAAGCACAGACACCTTCACGGTGCCCTGGGCGGCGCGAACCTGCTCAACACTGACCTCGTCGTCGCGCGCAATAGGCGCAACCAGGGCGGCGTCGGGCGAAACCACCACGGTGACCAAGCCAATTACCGGCTCAGAGTGGCCGTCGCTGACCCCGTATTGCAGTGAATAGGTACCGGCTTTTTCAGGGGCCTTGAACACTACCCGTGAATGCTCAGCGCTGACCTCAATTGAGTCGTCGCTGCTGCGTACATCGTCTGCCACTAGTGAAAGTGGATCCCCATCGGGGTCAAGGTCGTTAGACAGCACCGGGACCGATACTTTCACGCCTGGACGCACCCGCACCGAGTCAGAGATAGCCACCGGCTGCTGGTTAGTGCCAGCTACGGCGCTTACCCCCACCTTGACCTGGCCGTTAGCGCTGCGCCCTAGGCGGTCGGTGACGGTGTAGCTAAACACGTCCGTGCCGGCCGCGCCGTTGGCGGCGGTGTAGGTCAGGTATGTGCCGCTAACTTCAGCGCTACCCAAAGTGGGTGAGGTTGCCAGGCCCGTCAAGCTCACCGAGTCACCTTCAGCGTCAATGCCCTGCAGCGGGATAGGAATAGTTACCTTCTCCCCCGCCACGGCGCGTGCCTGCACATCTTGCGGGTGGGGGGCGGTGTCGTTTTCAGGATCAGAGCCCACCACCGTCAAGTTCACGGCGGCACTAGCTACGTTCCCGGAGGCGTCGCGCACCGTGTAAATGAGCTTGCCGGAGCCAGGCTGGTTAGCGGCACGGAAACGCACCACATTGTCAGAGACGAAAGCTTTACCCAGGTTGGCTGACACTGAGCTTTGCAGATCAGGCTGCACGGTGAGCTTAAGCCCGCCCGGGGAGCGGTCATTGTTTAGCACCGAGATGCTACCCACGTCACCAACGCGCACCACCAGGTTGTCGTCGTTTAGCTGCGGGGGTTTAGTCATGTCAGCTGCCGGGGTGGGCACAACCCGGATAGTGCCCTGGGTGGCGCCAGACTGGTTGACGGCGGTGTAAGTCAAGCTAGCCGGCTCACTTAGGCCACTGGGCGCCGTGATTTTCACGACCCGGTGCTCCAAAACTGCGGCCACCAGCGGGGAGCCGTCAGGGGTTTTAACTGACTGGACTGACAACACGCCCCCGGTGGGGTCAGTGTCGTTATCCAAGGCGGCCACCAAAGCCGAGCCACCCTCAGGCAGAGAGGTGACGTCATCTTGCACAATTGGCACAGATTTTTCTGCGCTCTTAATGGCATCAACCCTAATAAAGCCCGAGGCGGTCTTGGGGCCGTTAGAAACCTGATAGTTCAGGTAGTAGGTGCCTTCTGCAGTGGGGGTAAAGGTAAGCACCCCGGTAGGTAGGTCACTGGTTACCGACAAGCCGGCGGGAGCTTCATCCACCTGGGTTAAACGCAGGGTGCCGCCGTTAGGGTCAGAGTCGTTATCCATGGGGGTTAGCTGCGCGGATACACCCACCGGGGTGACCAGGTGGTCACCGTTAGTGATGGGGTCCAGGTTACCCGGGGCCTTAACGCTAACGTTCAGGCTGCCTTCGCCGTCAGCGCGCCCGTCAGAGAAGATAACTTTCAGGCTTACATCCCCGGGGGAAGTGCCGGTGTCTTTAATGGTGATAGTGCCGTCAGCGCGCCAATTGACGTTCATGGTCGACGGCGCCTGCACGCTCTTGATGTAGATCTGGTCCCCATCTGGGTCTAGCCAGTCGTTAGAGACGTTAATCTGCCCCTGCGCGCCGGTGGCCAGGGTTAGCACAGAGCGGTTGGTTTGCTTGGGAGCTTCGTTTACCGAGTCGGGGTGCACGGTCAGCTGCACATTAGCTTGGGCGCTGGCGCGTCCGTCACTGAGCTCATAGTTGAAGGTGCTAGAGCCGGTGGCACCGGCATCTACCCGCACCTGCAGGGCGGCGCCGTCACGCACCGGGGCCACATTCCCCCAGCTGGGCTGGCTGAGCGGGGCTGCGGTGAGCACGTCTGCGTCTTCATCAGTGTCGTTGTTGATTACCGGCAGGTAGGCGGTGCCACCTGCGCGCACGCCGTACTCGTCGTTATTGGCTTTGGGCGGGTGGTTTTCGTCCTTGTGTTCTTTGGGGGCGTTTTGGTCGCGCTGATTGGAGTCGTCTTCCTCGTCCTCGTTTTCCAGCTTGGATTTGACCTCTTCCCAACCCTTTACCTCAACCATGTCCTTATCAGGCAGCCACAGCCCACCGGTTTTGACGTCGTTGAGTACGATCACGTCGCGGTTGGTACGAAATACTGCCTGACTGGCCTGGTTCAATGTGGAAACTTTACGGGCCAGGTCATTTTTGGTGCCGGGGCAGTCACGCAGGAAGCTACCTTGCCCGCTCCAGGCCGCATATACACAGCCTCGGTGTAGCACCGGGCGCGAGGGGGAACCCTGGGCGGTTTTGGCTTTAACGGTGGTGACTTTTTTGTCATCCAGGTTTACTCGCAGCAGCGCCCCCCGCGCACCTACCAGCACGTCTTTAGCTTCCGGGCCAGCTTCTTGTAGCTGCAGGTCGGTGCCGTTTAGGTGGACGGCCTCCCCGCTGGGCAGTACCAGCGTGTTGTTTTTGGTATCTAGCACCACTGCCTGCTTGCCTACCGCACTGACCTGCAATTTGGCGTTGTTGGCGAGTTTGGGCAGTTTAGTTTCGCTTACGTCTAACTGCTCACCTGCGGGGGTGAGGGTCTTAATTTTGCCGGCTTTTAGGCTTACTACGTGGGCGACGCCGTCGCTACCGATACTTAGCACCGCGCCGGGCATGTCGGTCACCACCGGGGAGGCGGTGGCGGGGTTGAAACTGGCGGCCTGAGCGGCGTCAGCTAGCCACACTTTGCCGGTTTTAGCATCCGCATAGCCGATACGTGAGCCGCCCATCTGGATTTTGTCAGCGCCAGCGAATTTAATGGATTCTTTTAGGGCTACGCGGGCGGGATCCACACGGGTAAAGGAGCCGCCATCAGTGTTAGCTACAAACACTGTGGCGCCGTTTTGGCGTACATCAAAGTTAGTGGAGTCGGTGCGTACGCGCCCGTCGAGGGCTTGGGCTTGGTAAGACAGGTGCCCAACCAGGCGCATGTCCTGGTTAGTTACCCACACGCCGCCGTCGTTGAGGTTTACTTCTTTGGAAACAATGCCCGGGTGGGCTACTGCCAGGGCCACCACGGAGGCAGTAGCTACGGCGGTGGCCGCACCGATTAGGTTGCGAAGTTTAATTCGGGCTCCCATGCCTGCACGTAAACGTGTATGGGCAGAGCTATCGGCGCCTTGGCGCTTGGAGCGCACCAACTTGGGCAGCTTCAATTTTTAACCTCACTGAAAATTTTGGAGCTGGCAGCCAGAGCTCGCGAGACTCTCACTGCCGGCCACTGTTCAGCCTGGTAGGGCCGGGGATTTGTAGGTTTATGTTGCCGCCAGCGCGCTTTGAGGGCACAAGCAGGGCAACAAACACCCTAGGTCTAGCCTTCACCCTAGCGCGATGGGGAGCCTTCCCCATAAAACCTAGGTATTTAGTTAGCAATCTATCAGGGCATTTTGACGCTTTGTCACCTCCTTTAGGGGCAGCCTTCGCGGCCTTCAGCACTGTTCTCAGCGCAACCTTCAGCCCCACCCTCAGCTCAGCCTTCAGCGCCCCCTAAGTGCAATCAGCGCACCTCTCAGCGCTACCTTCGCTGCATCCCTCAACACATCCCTCAGCACAGTCTCAATTTTGTCCACCAGACAAACTGGTGATTGCACAGCCGCTCAGATGTGTTAGCATCAAACCACTATGAGTGTTTGGACCAAATTCGAATTCCCCCAGCGCATGTGCGTATGTGGATCGATTCGTGCTCGAATGTGTAGCTGACACTGTTGTCCGCCATTCACTGACCATTCCTTCGCACTAAACCATATTCATTAGTCTCACCATAACTACAGGCATATCTGTAGCTACCTGAGTGCAGCTACCAGGCGCCGCAACCAGCGCAATGCACTTATGCGAAGGCACGGTCACAAACACGAAAGTTTCTATAGTGCCTTTCTCTAACGACATTTACGCCTGCCCCTGTACCCACGACCATGAGCCCACCTTGCTCTCCTTTGAGGTTATGCCTCCGCGCAAACCCTCTCTGGAGGCCCCCTTCTGGCAGACAGTGGATCAGCTGCTGCAAGTGCGCCCCGACTTCATGTCTGTCACCTACGGGGCTGGTGGCAAGGACCGCTCAAACGCCCGCGCCACCGTGCACCGCCTGGTGGCAGACACCCCCATCCAGCCCATCGCCCACCTGACCTGCGTGGGTAACTCCACCGCTGAAGTGGTTTCCACGGTTTATGACTACCTGGACTCTGGGGTGCGTACCTTCCTGGCTCTGCGTGGTGACCCCCCGGCAGGCGAAACCAGTTGGGAGCCCGGCCCTGACGGCGTCGCCAGTGCCACTGAGCTAATCCACCTGATCCGCACGGTTGAACAGCGCCGCTGCGACGCCCACCCCGGTGAGGCGCTGCGCTCAGCTTTTAAGCCCCTAACCATTGCGGTGGCCGCCTTCCCGGCTGGCAACCCGGCGGCTGGTACCACCCCCACCCAGGAGGTGGAGCGGCTGCTAGTTAAGCAGGCAGCCGGCGCTTCTTTCGCCATCACCCAGCTGTTTTGGAATGCAGAGGTGTACGCCTCCTTCGTGGAGCGCGCCCGCCGCGCCGGCGTACACATCCCGATTGTTCCCGGTATCCTGCCGGCCACCGACCCGGCGCGTCTACGCCGCGTCCAAGACCTAACCGGCATTGAGGTGCCCGAACAGCTGTTGTCCACTTTGGCCGGCTACCAGCACCAAGAACAGCGTGACGCTTTCGGCGCGGCTTTTGGCTCCAAACTGATCCACTCGGTTTTGGAGGCGGGCGCCCCTGGCGTGCACCTATACACCTTCAACAAGGCCAAACCGGTACTAGACATTTTGTCTCTAATGGGTGTGGAGCCTACCGCGCATCACTCCCCGCTACTTGCGCGCTAAACCAGCGCCGTCGTCGTCAATCCGTAACCATCAACCATTAGCTACCCACTAGCGTGCGTCTACTTTCGTGCGCGCTAATCCAAGAAAATCAAGGAGAACACCCATGTCTGCTGCAACTACGCAGTTCCCCACCGCCACCATTTTGGCCTATCCGCGCATTGGCCGTCAGCGTCAGCTAAAGCGCGCCCTGGAGGCCTACTGGGCCGGGCGCAGCAGCGAGACTGAGCTGCTTGAAGCCGCCAGCAAGCTACGTCAGGAGAACCTGGCGCGCCTAGTTGAACTGGGTTTGGGCGCCTCTGACGCCTCCCTGGCTGACGCACCTTCTTTTTACGACCAGGTGCTAGACGCCACCGTTTTACTGGGTGCTATCCCCCCGCGTTTTGCCGGCCGTGAGGGTCTAGACCTCTACTTCGCCCTGGCCCGTGGGGATGAAAAGGTGGGCCCCGAGGAGATGACTAAGTGGTTTGACACTAACTACCACTACTTGGTCCCCGAGATCGGCCCTGACACTCCGCTGCGTTTTGCCGACGACGCCGTCACCCGTAAGTTCGTGCAGGCCCGTCAGTGGGGCTACGTGACCCGCCCGGTGCTGGTGGGCCCGCTGACCTACCTGGCACTAGCTAAGGCTGACCCGGCCACCCCCGACTTTGACCCGCTAAGCCGCCTTGATGAGGCTGTGGCCGCCTACGAGCAGGCCCTGGCCTCCCTGCACGAGGCTGGCGCCCCCTGGGTGCAGCTGGACGAGCCCGCCCTAACCTCCGACAACCTCTCGCGCCCCCGCGCTGAGCTGGCCAAACTGGCCGTGGGCGTGTATGAGCGCCTAGCTAAAGCCACTAACCGCCCCCAGATCCTGGTGACCACCCCCTATGGGGACGCCTCCCAGGCTGTAGGCACCCTAGCTAAGACCGGGGTGGAAGCTATCCACGTTGACACCCTGCGCGGCAGCCTACCTAAGGACGCCGACCTGTCTGGGGTGACCCTGGTGGTTGGGGCTGTGGACGGCCGCTACATTTGGCGCGCCGACCTGGCTGCTCTACGCCAGACCCTAACCGCCGCCCAAGCCCTGGGCGCCGCCAAGGTGACTGTAGCTACCTCCAACTCGCTCCAGCACGTGCCTCACGACACCGCCCTGGAAACCTGGGATGACCCCACGCTGAACGAAAACCTACATGCCTGGTTGGCTTTCGCCGACCAGAAGGTGCAGGAAGTAGTTACTCTGGCTCGCGGTCTAGATGAGGGTTGGGAGGCCATCGACGGTGAGGTAGCCGAGGCGACCCGCGTCCTAGAGCAGCGCGCTGCTGCCCCTGGCGTGGTACGCCCCGAGGTCCGCAGCCGCACCGCCGCCCTGACCGACGCCGACCGCGCCCGTGAGCCCTACCTGGAGCGTGAGGCTGCCCAAGCCCAGCGCCTGCACCTGCCTCCGCTGCCCACCACCACTATTGGTTCTTTCCCGCAGACCACTGAGATTCGTAAGGCTCGCGCCGCCAACGCACGCGGCGAGCTTTCTGACGCCGACTACCAGGAGCGTATGCGTGAAGAAATCGCTGCGGTAATCAAACTGCAAGAAGAGCTGGGCCTGGATGTGCTGGTGCACGGTGAGGCTGAGCGTAACGACATGGTGCAGTACTTCGCTGAGCTGCTTGATGGCTTCGCCGCCACCCGCAACGGCTGGGTGCAGTCCTATGGTTCGCGTTGCACCCGCCCCTCGATCCTGTGGGGTGACGTGTCGCGTCCGGCCGCCATGACTGTGGGCTGGACCAGCTACGCCCAGTCGCTAACCGACAAGCCGGTTAAGGGTATGCTCACCGGCCCGGTGACCATCATTGCCTGGTCTTTCCCGCGTAATGACCTGCCTCTGGGCGAAATTGCTGACCAGATTGGTTTGGCGCTGCGCGACGAGGTTAGTGACCTGGAAGCTGCCGGCATTGCCGCCATCCAGGTGGATGAGCCGGCTCTGCGTGAGCTGCTGCCCCTGGACGCTGAGCGCCACGCCGACTACCTGGACTGGTCGGTGGGTTCCTTCCGCCTGGCCACCTCCTGCGTGCGCCCGGACACCCAGATTCACACGCACCTGTGCTACTCCGAGTTTGGCCAGATCATTGACGCTATCAAGGGCCTGGATGCGGATGTAACCTCCATTGAGGCAGCCCGCTCCAAGATGGAGGTTGTCCCCGAGCTGGCTGAGGCTGGTTTCGACCACGGTATTGGCCCTGGTGTGTGGGACATTCACGCCCCGCGCGTGCCCGGCGAGGAAGAGTTGGCGCAGCTGATCGGCCTAGCTGCCGACGCCGTACCGGTTTCTCGCCTGTGGGTTAACCCCGACTGTGGTCTAAAGACTCGTGGCTACGCCGAAACCAAGGCTTCGCTGGAAAACCTGGTGGCCGCTACCCGCCAGGTGCGCGCCGAACGCGAGCTGAACAACTGACGCCGCTAGGCTCAGCACTGGCAGCCCGACTCGCTGCCCTAAATGGCAGGCGAGCCCCCAGGGGCTGAAGACAACTAGCTAAACCAAGGCTTGGGGGTGGAACAATGTTCCACCCCCAACCTGTTTATTTCAGGTTAGTTATGCTTCTAGCTAGTTATGTGCGCACCAAGCTTTGGGCTAGGGCACGCCGGTCAACTTTACCGATGCCCTTATAGGGCAGCGCATCAGCTAGCAGCACCTGCTTGGGGCATTGAGCGCCACTAAGCTTTTGCTCCAGATAGACACGGATTTGGGCCAAAATAGCACCTTCATCTACCCGGCCCAGGCCCGGCATTGAAGCGGGCACCACCACTGCGGTAACCACCTGCCCCCACTGCAAATCGGGTAAACCCACCACCGCGCATTCACTCACCAGCGGGTTTAAGGCCAGTAAGGCCTCAATCGGGCCGGGTTCCACCTTAATGCCGCCGCTAATAATGACGTCATCTAGACGCCCAAGCACCTGTAGACGCCCATCTACAATATGGCCACGATCAGAGGTAATAAACCAGCGCCTGGCCGGCTCACCGGCCTGGCTATCAGGGCGGCTAACAAAGCAGCGCCTAGTTCGCTCCTCATCACCCAGGTAGCCAGTGGCCAGCATCGGCCCAGACAACCAAATTGCCCCGGTGGCCTGATCTACATCCATACTCACCCCAGGCAGTGGCTGGCCGTCATAAACACACCCGCCACAGGTTTCGCTCATGCCATAGGTGGTAACCACCCTAATACCGGCAGCTTTAGCCTGCTCCAACAGCTGTGCATCAGCTGCCGCTCCCCCAATCAGCACCGCATCTAGCCGCGTCAAGGCGCCGCGCAGCTGCTCATCATCCAAAGCCCGGCGCAACTGCGTGGGCACCAGCGAGGTATACACCGGGCAAGCCCTGCCAGAGTCGTCAGCCGCGAGCGCCGCTTCGCCAGCGCCACCAGCGCGGGAGCTAGCGGCGTCGGCCCCGCAGGAGGAAGCGGCGTCGTCGCCACAGGAAGGCACGGCATCGCCAGCAGCTGCGCAGGCGGCGTCGATAACCTGCGCCAAATGCTGGGGGTCAAAACCACCCTCCTTATAGGCGTTAAACACGTGCGTGCCGGCCACCGCCGCCCGCACCAAAACCTGCACCCCAGCGGCATGATAGGCGGGCAAAGCCAGCACCCAAATTCCCGGCCCACCCAGGCGTTTATGGGTGGCCCGTGCCGACGCTACCAGCGCATCCATCGACACCCCCACCAGCTTGCCAGTGCCGGTAGTTGAGCCAGACGTACGCAGCACCATATCCACCCCCACACTGCGGCCACTAGCTCGGGCCGGGATCCGCCGCGCCAAATTCGCGGCCACCTCCCGCGTGTCCTCATGGGGTGCGATAGGCACAATAATTTCGCGGCTAGGACGCAAATACTGTTTCGCCAGCGAACGGGCCTGGGCGTGGGCCACATCCGCAGCGCTCAAACTACTGCGGCTGACCAGCCCCGGGGCGGAGGTTTGCGGCTTACGTAAATGCCCGCCCCGGCCGACGACGTCGGAAGCGTCCGCAGACATGCGCCTAGCTAACAGCTGGGCGAACTCCTCAATTTGCGCTGCACTCTGGGTGCGCTGGATGCGAAAAAGGCTCACGCTTTCAATGGTATGACTACCAAGTCACAAAAATATGGTTAAGCTGCACTTATGCGGCTTTTCCTAATGGTATTCGTGATCGCCTTGGCGCTGTATGCCCTCATTGACTGCGTACGCACACCCGAGGAGGACATGCCTGCGCGTATGCCTAAACACCTGTGGATTACGCTGATTTTAATGTTCTCCACCATCATGCTTGGCCCCCTGGCCTGGATCATTACCTCCCGGGTAAGCGCCGCTGAGAAACGCGGCGGGCAGCTCAATGGCGGGCTTTGGTCTGCGGAAAAAGGCGTAGATCTGCATCTGTCGCACCACGCTTCCGCCCCGGCAGCTCCCGACGACGACCCTGAGTTCCTGCGTAAATTAGATGAGCAGGTGCAAGCCGAAAAGCGCCGTCGCCAACGCGAACAGCTCCAGCAAAACCGCTCCCAGCGCCCCCAGGCCAGCCCCAACCAGGCAGGCCACGAACAGGCTGGCCAATCCGCTAAGAACCCCGCAGAGCCCACTAGCGGTACCCAGGACAGCAAGCCCAAGGAGCCCGGCAGCGCCGCCCAAGGCAGCAACCCGAAATCTGGAGACTCTGTGCAGCCCAGCGCCAAATCTGGCAGCGCCGCCCCAAGCAGCCGCGAAAAAGAAGACGAGCACCCCGAAAACTAAGGCCAATTACTGAAACTAGGGCCAGTTACTGGTGTCCACCTCACGGTTATAGGCACGCGCATGCAGCAACCAATCCCCCGGCAGCCAGCTACGACCCACCAACTGGGGATGCTCAGGCAAAAACAAAGCCGCCCAAATAACCATAACTAGCTCAGCCCACTGCCCACGCACCTTCAAACGCACGTTACCCTGCTCATTGGTGGCCGCCAGCATCACTTCACCCACACCAGTTACCTGGCACTCGCGGATCTGCTGGTAACCAATGAACATCACGCCGTCAGGCGTGCCCAGGTAGATGCCGTGGGTGGATACGCTCAGGCGGGCGTTGGCCAGGTGGCGCCATTTTTCAACCGCGTCACGCTCGGCGCGGCGTTTGCGGCGCGAATTAACTACCGCCTGTCCCCCAAAGAAGGCTGCCATCAGCGCCAACCCGGCAGCCCCGCCAGCTAAAAAGAAGCCGCGCATAGGCTGATAGTTGCTGTTGTCACCGCGTTTAAAAGCCAGGATTTCCCCGTCGCAAGAACCCAGAATCACTTCGCCGCTGTGAGTGGGGCGAATCGGGTCAACTACTGGAGAGACCGGGTTGGGTTTAAAACCTGCCCGCACAGCGGTGAGCACCTGCGCGGTATTCCACCAAACATAGTCTTGGCCGGTCCAGGGACGTTGGGGTTGGGGGCGCGGCTGTAGGGTGCGGCTAGCAGCTGGCACTAACTCGCCGGAAGCTGCCCCGCCGTGTCTGGGCTCGGTCGAGCCGCCGTGCGTAGTTGCCTCACTATGCGCGGCTGAGCCACTGGGCTCGCTCGCCCCAGCTGGCTGCGACGGCGTCGTAGCCCCCTGATCTTGGGGCTGCGGATGCGGCGCCGACTGGCTCACGCACGCCCCTCGCCGTCGCCAATTTTCAGCCCGGCCACGCCGCTGCCAGGCACCATATCTTCAGCTTCACGCAGCAGCGCATTAGCCGGCTCAGTGTAGGCCAAGCCCACCAGGGTGTTGTCTTCAAAAGTTAAAGAGGTCAGGGACGCTAAAGAGCATTGGCGTCGGCGCGGATCGTGGGCCAGGGGGCGCCCATGCAGGTACAGGCTCAGCGACCAGATCGGTAACTGGTGTGAAACCAGTAGGGCCTCATGGCCGCGCGCCTGCACCAGGGCGCTACGCACGGCGGCGCTCATACGCGCCACCAGCTGGGTGTAGGGCTCACCCCAGGAGGGGCGTAGCGGGTTGATGTAGTAAGCCCAGTGTTCAGGGTGGGCTAGCACCCAACGGTTACGGTTTACGGCAACGCCCTCAAAGTGGTTTTCGGCCTCAAGTAGGCGCGCGTCAGTGCCGGCGTTAATGCCAAAAGCGGCGGCGGTGGGGGCTCCTGATTCCACGGCCCGCTCTAGGGGTGAAGTGGTTACCACGGTGATGTCTTTGCCGGTTTCCACTAGGTAATCTGCCACCATCTGGGCCATGGCATGGCCGCGAGGGGTTAGGTGGTAGCCGGGCATGCGCCCATAAAGGATGCCCTGGGGGTTATCTACCTCGCCATGACGCATGACGTGAATTGTTGTGCGCACCATAGCGGCAATTCTATGCCAGGGTCAGAGCCTCAGCACGTTTTAGCGTGTTGAGTCTGCGTCGGTAGTGATCTTTTCCAGCAGCTCAGTTAGTGTGGCCAGCTCACTGGGGGTGAAACGGTTGATTAGGTGGCGACGCACCCCGTCGAGGTGGATAGGCGCAGTTTGAGCCAAAAACTCGTAGCCAGCCTGGGTTAGGTGGGCGTAGACGCCGCGTCGGTCGTTGGGGCATGAGGAGCGCAATACGTAGCCGGCACGTTCTAGCCGCCCTACCGTGTGGGTTAGGCGTGAGCGCGAGTAGGAGACTTGGTCAGCCAGTTGGCTCATGCGTACGCGCCCGGCTTCGCTTTCAAATAGGCGTACCAGGATCTCATACTCATACATGGAGATGGCGGCGGCCTCGTCTAGCTCGTGGTTTAGGCGCGCCGACACCAGTGTGCTGGCCCCTAAAAAGGCTCTCCAGGCCCGCATTTGCGACTCGGTTAGTAGGCGCTTGTCGCCCTGCCCGCAGCTGCTGGCATTGCTGGCTTCTTGCCCGCACCCGGCAGATGCGACTTCTTGCCCACAACCGCTAGCTGGCTCGCTTACTACCTTGGTGGCTTCTTGCCCACAGCCGACGACGGCGCCCGCTGCGGCCGTTTTAGGTGCAGCTCCCTGCCCACAGCCGCCTGCAACACTAGAGCTAGCGGAAGCGGCGACGTCGTCGCCCATACCCATTGCACCCGAAATTGCACCAGTGCCGCAGCTGGAGGCCATGTTTAAAGCTCTCATTTCTTACTAGATTGTGCGGCCCAAGCAGCCAGCAAAACAAAGTAGTTCAATAATAAAGTAAATCGTGGTGTGAAGGTAGCTATTTAAATAAACGAAATGGCTGCCACCCTAGGGATAGCAGCCATCCAAGCACTCACGTGCCAGGCGTCACTTCTTGTTACGACGCTGGTGGCGAGTCTTACGAAGCAGCTTGCGGTGCTTCTTCTTGGACATGCGCTTACGGCGCTTCTTAATAACAGATCCCATATGAGAACCTCACAGTCTTGCTAAGCGTGCCCAACGGCACCATGATCGGTTGCGGCCGGGCACACCGGCCACATACGTGACCAAATGAGTTTAACGCGTCTCAGGAGCCAAATGCAGCCGCGTCGCCGTGGCTCCAATCACCTAAGCCACTGGCCATGAACTCCTGGACAGCCGCCACGGGCACCCGGTAAGAACGTCCCACACGCATTGCGGGGAGCTCACCCGAGTGCACCAGGCGATACACGGTCATCTTGGACACCCGCATCATGGAGGCTACTTCCGCCACAGTCATGAAGGCGGGAGTCTGAGGCTGTGCCATCGCGCTGATTCCTGTCCTTGGGTTGGGCCCGCATTGGCGGGATCGATGTAACTATACCGGTTTAAGCTGGCAAATACAGCCGTTTTGAATCTCGTTTTAACTACAGTGACGGCGCCTATCAGCCAAATTGGAAACCTCCGCATAAATTAGGGCCAACTACCCAGATGCCAACTGGGCTAAGGTAAGTAAAGAAAGATACGTGTGGGTACCTACCGGCAGACCTGGCAAACTACCAAGCGCCCTGCTGCTAGCCCCCATGCTCCCTGCAAAACGTAAGGTGACCTTTTGTTTTCGCGTGCTGTGCGGGCGTTTACCGATATACGTACCTGGCTGGAGCGAGTTGGACGTCACTCCAGCGCCCGCCTAGCCACGTGCCTATTCGCCGCAATTATCGTCATTATCACAGGCCTACTTGAGCTGCCTATTGCCACCGCCAGCGGCGAGCGCGCCCCCTTCGTTGACGCACTATTCACTGCCACCAGCGCAGTTTGTGTAACCGGCCTAACCACTGTGGACACCGCCACCTACTGGTCTACTTTCGGCCAGGCCTGCATTATTTTGGCCACCGCCGTGGGCGGGCTGGGGGTTATGACCATTGCCTCGCTGCTGTCCCTGGCAGTTTCGCGCCATGTGGGCCTGTTCCAGCGAATGCTTACCGCCGATGAGCACCAGTCTCGTTTGGGCGACGTCGGCTCACTGCTGCGCGCAGTAATTATCGCCTCCCTGGCGGTTGAGGCCACCCTAGCTCTAGTGCTGTTCCCGCGCTTTTTAACGCTAGGCTACCCGCTACTTAAAAGCGCTTGGTATGCCTTCTTCATGGCCTTATCTATCTTCAATAATGCGGGCTTTGTGATTATGCCCGATGGCCTAGCACCCCACGCTAGCGACTGGTGGATGTGTTTACCTATCGCCGTAGGTACTTTTGTGGGGGCAATTGGTTTCCCAGTGATTTTGGATGTGCATCGTAACTGGCGTATGCCGCGCAAGCTGTCTTTGCACTCTAAAATGACCATTTCCACCTACGTAATTATTTCGGTAATTAGCGCCATCTCTATCACCGCTTTTGAGTGGACCAACCCCTTCACCTACGGCCAGTTAGACACCAGCGGCAAGGTTCTTTCCGCCATCGTCAACTCCGTAAACGCCCGCTCTAGCGGCCTAGCCACCATTCCCACCTCGCTGATGCGCGAAACCACCTGGTTGCTGCAAGACTTCCTAATGTTTATTGGGGGTGGCTCAGCCTCCACCGCCGGCGGCATTAAAGTCACCACCCTGGCTGTGCTGGTGCTGGCGATCGTGGCCGAAGCGCGCGGCGACAGCGACATTGAAGTGTTTGGTAGGCGTCTACCCACCTCCACTGTGCGCGTCTCGGTGGCCGTGGCCTTCGTGGGCGCCTCCATCGTGGTGGTAGCTACCCTAATGCTGCTGTGGCTAACCAACCTCTCCCTTGACACTGTCTTATTTGAAGTGATCAGCGCTTTCGCCACCGTGGGTCTGTCTACCGGCATCACGCCGCTACTGCCCCTTGAAGCCAAGTATGTAGTGGTGGTGCTTATGTTTGTGGGACGTACCGGCACCATGACCGCCGCCAGTGCCCTGGCCATGCGTGATCGACGCCGCGTCATCCGCTTCCCTGAAGAGCGCCCCATGATCGGCTAGCGCCCCAAAACGACGACGCCGCCGCTCCCCTGCAGCACCCAGCCGCTCTGGCCGCCCCGCGCCGTC
>ERZ772908.40-NODE-40-length-39127-cov-11.7883_pt1 | contig 39127 bp, 55 predicted proteins | sample MGYA00512121_ERZ772908 | MGnify/ENA primary metagenome ERZ772908 (study PRJEB29015, sample SAMEA2738084) | human oral metagenome | biome: human oral; feature: human-associated habitat; material: saliva | place: China | collected 2264 ... | reverse complement strand
TCTACTTATTTGCGGGTCCAGTCGGATCGGGGAAGACGACACTGATGCATGCCCTAGCCAAGAAAAAATTTTCGGGGCAACAAGTCATGTCGATTGAAGATCCGGTAGAAATTAAGCAAGAAGAAATGCTGCAATTGCAACTCAATGAAGCGATTGGCATGACCTACGATAGCTTGATTAAACTTTCTTTGCGCCATCGTCCGGATCTTCTCCTTATCGGAGAAATACGCGACACGGAGACAGCTCGTGCAGTTATTCGGGCTAGTCTAACAGGTGTGACAGTCTTTTCCACCATCCATGCCAAGAGCATTCCTGGGGTATACGAACGCCTATTGGAGTTGGGGGTGAGTGAGGAGGAGTTAAGGGTTGTTCTTCAAGGGATCTGTTACCAGCGTTTGATAAAGGGAGGAGGTGTCACTGACTTTGTCATCCAAGATTACCAAAACCATTCCAGTCAAAAGTGGAATCAGCAAATTGATGCACTTTATGAAGCGGGACATATTGAGTTGGATCAGGCGCAAGCCGAAAAAATTATCGATTGCCAAGCAAGAGCATGTCATTGAGCTCTTTCACAATCTCTACAGTAGTGGCTTTCATCTATCAGAGGTCATCGACTTCCTACGTCGGAGCCATTTGGTAGAGGCAGATTTTGTTGAAAGAATGCAAGTTAGACTTGCCAACGGCAAGCCCCTGTCAGCCATTCTTTCTGATCTAGGTTTTTCCGATCAGGTAACGACTCAATTAGCACTGGCAGAGCAGCATGGAAATGTCACCTTAAGTTTAGAAAAAATCCGTAGCTACCTGGAAAATCTGACCCAGGTTCGAAAGAAACTAGTTGAGGTGGGCACCTATCCAGTACTATTGTTGGGATTTTTGATGGCCATTATGCTGGGTCTGAAAAACTATCTCTTGCCTCAGTTGGAGAGTCAGAATGGTGCGACACGATTGATTAGTGTCTTTCCACAGTATGTTTTGTTAGGAAGTGTGTTACTAGCAATTGGAGTTTTGATTCTCCTCTTCCTAGGTCGTCGAGCCAAGCGTCTGGCCCTTGTTTCGTTTTTGGCTACCCTTCCTTTTCTTCGCCCCTTCTTACAGGATTATCTGACGGCTTTTTATGCTCGAGAATGGGGGAGTATGATTGCCCAAGGGTTGGAGCTGAATCAAATCTTTCCTATGATGCAGGGGCAACGTTCCCGTCTGTTTCGTGAGATTGGACAGGATTTGGAAGTAGCCTTGGCTCGGGGGACTTCTTTTTCTGACCATATTCAGACCTATCCTTTCTTTAAGCGAGAGTTGGCCCTCATGATTGAATATGGAGAGGCCAAGTCCAAGCTCGGTAGTGAGCTGGAGATCTACGCAGACAAGACCTGGGCAGGCTTTTTCCATCGTTTGAACAAGGCTATGAATGTCGTCCAACCACTGGTCTTTGTCTTTGTCGCCCTTATGATTGTTTTGCTCTATGCAGCCATGTTGCTGCCTATTTATGAAAATTTGGAGGTTCCTTTATGAAATCATTGCGTACACTCAAAGTAAAAGCTTTTACGCTGATTGAAATGAACGTAACCAAATTTATCAAATTTTCCAGCGGATCACTATCTTGTCAGACGTGACTTGCACTTTTTCAATTAACTCTCTGACAATGACTTTCTGGTTATCGTATGACATTTCAAAAACACTGCTAGCATCTAACAGCTTTTCAATTTTCTTTCTTTGGCCTACTTGTTTATCAGTCGAGGCTTTTTTTATTTCTTCTTCTAGTATGGCCCTTTGCTTGATAAAATCGGACGACTTGCTTCTTAATTCGTCCAGTGTGATGCGGTCATCTAAATATAGATCATTCAACTTGCTTAATTTAAGCGATAGGCTATCTATCTGTTTCTGGATAGCTTGTTTGTCAATAACTGGGTTTGTACTGTCTGAAAACAGCTCTTGTATCTTCTCTGGGTCATTCTGCAGCATGGCTATGCGAGTTAGTACATAATGCTCTAGTATGTCCATGTAGTAGTAGCCAGAGTCACACTTTTGATTGTCGTTATATACCGTGACACCCCTCGTAGTCCGTGGGTGTCTCTGGTAGCATTCGTACCTTTTAGTGCGTGTACCGTCCTTTCTCTTTTGTCCTAACACAAGTTTTAGCGGTGCGTGGCAGTAACCGCATTGAGCGAGGCCGGATAGCATATATTTAGCTTGGAATGGTCGAGGGTTTAGCAAATCTTTGGCAGTTTGTTGCCTCCTTGCTAATTCTTTTTGTGTTTCCTCAAAATCATCTAATGAGATGATAGCCTTGTGTGAGCCTTGGAAAGTCTGGCCCTTATATTGGTTTAACCCACAATATACTGGATTGCCCAGTATGTTTCTGATTATCCTATAATTCCATGCGGGCTTTTTGGGATATTCGGCATTCATCTTATCCCTCAATTTAGTTATTGATATGCCAGATAGATAGGAAGCGTATATTTCCTTGACTGCCAAGGCTTCATATTCATTGACGCTCATTGATCCAGTTTCTTTGTTGTAGTCATATCCATAAGAGGTTTTAGCCCACTGCATAGACTTGCCAGACTTAGCCCGTCCTAATTTGCCTAGTTGCATACGCTCTTTTATCTGCTCTCTCTCCAGTTGAGCGAATACGCTCAAAAGCCCTATAACGGCCCGCCCGAATGGTGTAGAGGTGTCGAAGTTTTCAAGCAAACTCACAAACTCAATATCATTCTTCAAAAATACATCTTCTATCAAGTATAGAGTGTCTTTCTGGCTTCTACTCAATCGGTCTAGCTTGTACACTAGCACGGTATCAAATAGCTTGCTCTGGGCATCTTGTACTAATTGTTCTAGCGCTGGGCGGGCTGTAGTTGATCCAGAAAACCCACCATCGGTATAAACCTTGTAAACGTGCCAATCTTTTATATCGCAGTAGCTTTCTAATTTTGCTTTCTGCTCTTCTATTGAGTATCCTTCTTCTAACTGGGAAGTAGTGGAAACTCGTACATATAGTGCTACTTTATTCATTGTCTTTCCCCTCCATTTTTGATAAAATAGAGTACAGAAAGACCACTTTCAAAATGAACATTTTGAAATCCTTTCTTTATCTTTTCAAACCTCACGCTCGATGGTCGCCAAACTTTCAGAGCGTGGGGCTTTTTTGTTTGAACCGCTTCCGCTTTGGAAACGGTTGGTTTTATTTCGATAAGTGTTGTTGAAGAATTAAGGCCACATTGGCTTTCTCTTCCTCTGTCATAGGTGGATCATTTGGGTCATCTACTGAAAACTCGATAGCATGCCACTTATCATTGACCCTAATCCACTCTCTTCGTCTGTGGCATTTGCAATCTAGGTTGTGACTAATCACTTCCATCGGCTTGCTTTCGCTACTCATGTTATTCCTCCCTGTAAAAATCCACGACTTCGCCAATAATTCGGAAGTCTGTTTCTGGCGTGATTGGCATATCTTTGTACGCTGGATTTAGGCTATGTAGGTATGCCCGGTCTTTATCGATAACAAGTTGCTTGATATAAGCATCGCCGTTATAGTTGAACACTCCAATGACTCCATCATTTAACTCAACACTTGTTTGAATAAATACCAGATCGCCATCGTGATAGTCAGGTTCCATGGAATCCCCTTTAATGGGAATAACAAAGTCGGCATCGATATCTACTGGCAATTCAATCTGTTCCACTCGTACATCGTTCAAATATTGGCCTGTACCTGCAGAAGCTGGGTGGTCGTAGTAGTCGTAATTATAAAGTTGAATAACCTTCGATACTTCGTCTGGTTGAGCTTTTTCTTCATCTCTCTGCTCATCCAGTTGCCTCTCTGCATAGGTCAGGACTTTTTCCTGCCTTGGCTGGTGTAACTGGTCGTAGATGGTCTGGATTGAGGAAGTATTAGAAGAAGAGTATTTTTGAACAGGAGGAAAAAGGTCATCAATTGAAATGTTAAAAGCATTCGCTAAGTCGAACATTGTGTCCTTTTTAGGAGATCTAAACCCCTTCTCATAGTTTCCAATAGCATTTTTACTCATCCCTATCTTAGAACCCAATTCTTGTTGAGTCCAACCATTTTGAAGTCTATATTGCTTTATATTTTCGCCTATGATAATGGCAATTTCTTCTTTATTCATGATTGAGTCCTTTTTATCTTTCTATAAGTAAAGTATAACATAAAACCCACGAAAAGAAAACTTTTTTTGCAAAAAAGTAAAAAAAGTGTTGACGACCCACGAAACGTGTGCTATAATATAATCAAGGTTAAGGAATTAACCCAAAGAAAAAGAAAGGAAGGACAGTATGCTAAGCCGAAAGCAAAAGAAAAAAGACCCTTGGTTGACACAACCAAGAGCCACAGTGATAGCGGCGATCATAGCACTAATCGCCGTGATACTTCAACTCTTATTTAGATAAGAGCCACACACGAAGTTGTAGGAGGGGCGTAAGCCCCAACCCTACGACTTAAGTTTAGCATACTGTCCGGAGAAAAGCAATGGACGACAAAAGATGGGAAATCGGTGGTTTAATCGCTGTAGGAGTGATTATTGTGATTGTAATTTTAAATTTAATTAAGTAGGAGGTGAGAAAATGAAACCAAAACGATATCCATATAGCGGAGAAAGAAAAAAGCCTATCGGACAATCGATAGACTTTACAATAGACCAAAACTCTATTCTTCAGTTGTGTTCTCAAGTTTCCCAATCGAAACACCCAATATCTGATCTAAAAATAGACAAACATATGGCATTTTAAATGGAGCACCGATGGAATTGTTGTGAACCTCAACATCTACTAAAAAGAATGTTATTGGATTTTTTTCATCGTATTCAGAAACTCGACAATCTTTTATTGCTTGAATAATCGCAGATACCTCAGGATAATCATCAGGATTATAAAGTTTGCCAATATATTGTCCTGCAGCTGTTTGGATTATCAATTTATGGTCTGTATTTTTAGCGATAATTCCATGAGTTAGTAGAACGTCACGTTTTGCTAAGTTGTTACTCATATCTGTTCCTCCTTTCTGTTTAGATTTTGACTAAAACGGTGAGAGGTCTCAGTCAATAATTATTATAACATAAATAACAGAAAAGCACAACATATTGTTAATTAAATATATTTGTTTAACAACATATAGTGTTCGAGGTGTAAAAATGTGGGGACAATTAAACCGAATAATGCAGGAAAGAAATTTGAATGGTTATCAATTATCTAAGATGTCTGGAGTCAACCGTAGTTTCTTTTCTGATTTGAAAAGCGGAAAGGTGAAATACCTTTCTTGGCCGAACATATGCAAAATAGCTGATGCGTTGGAAATCAGCTTGGATGAACTTAGATAGGAGGTAGAAACGTGCAAATTTATTTGTACCAACTAAGAAAAGAAAAAGGCATTACACAGAAAGAATTAGCACAGAAACTTGGGATTTCTGAAACGGCGTACCGTCAGAAAGAGAAGGGGCAACGTTCTTTTAAATCTGATGAAATGTTTATCATCGCTGATATTTTAGAAAAAGATATTGGCGAAATTTTTTCAGACCCAAGACCACGAAACGTGGTTATTTAGAAAGGAGAAAAGGTGAAGATAGATGAAGTGAAAAACAATACATTCTATCAACTGCCACAGTGGCTATTTGATCCGGAATATAAAGATATGAGCCTACGGGCTAAAGTGGTATATGCGTTAATCTTCGACAGACGGTCTTTGTCGCTAGAAAATAACTGGTACGACAAAAACGGCGATGTGTATATGTACTTTACAAATCAACAGATGATGGAAAAGCTGAACTGTTCTGAAAAAACTATTATTTCTTCCAAAAAAGAATTGGAAAAATATGGATTGATAAGAGAGGTCAGACAAGGTGTTAATAGGCCTAATCGCTTGTACATCAATGGAACTGTAAAAACTACAGTTCAAGAACTGGAAAAACTACAGTCCGGAACTGTAAAAACTACAGTTCAAGAACTGGAAAAATTACAGTCAATCAAGACTAATAATATCAAGACTAATAATAACCATACTAATATCATCAACATAGACGACGTCGTCAATCCAAAATCATTCTCACAAATCATCAAATCTTCCAGCATCAAAATCAATGAGCGTCATACTCAAATGCTACTTGACTATATCGGGCTGGATAATATGACAGTGGATATGATCCAGTACGCAATAGAAAAGACGGAAGATGCTGGCTCTACCAGTTTTAACTATCTAAAAGCAATTTTAGAAAACTGGAAGAAAGAAGGATTTACTTCTTTGGAGCAAGTTGAGGAGCATGATCGCAAGCGACAAGTAAAACAGAGCAAGAATGAACATACAGGAACTTACCCTATTAAGAACCCGGTATTCAGCCCTTACACTGACTTACTACCTTGGGAAGAAGACGGGGAGGAGTAGCCTATGGACTTACCGCTTGTCTATCACATCAACGAACAAGAGACTTGCGAAATACATCAATGTTTCAAATGGTCTCTAAATGACGACATCCCACTCAAGGAAGAAAGAAATAGAACTTTCTGCCCAGAGTGTCAGAGGGAAAAAATGGAAAAGGAGGAAAAACAAAAGATAGGCCAAGCAGAAATTGCTACGACACTACGCACTACCTACTATGTGCTAGATAAGAATAGCATCATTCCAAGCGGGCTAAAAGAAGCGAGTTTTAAAAACTTTACGGTATCTAACGAGATTGACCAGAAAGCAAAAAACTACGCTCTACGGCTAGTGTCTCACTACTTGCACGATGGAAAGGGTAATGCCCTTATCATGGGCAAAGCTGGGCGAGGCAAGTCGCATCTGGCCATGGCAGTAGCAAGTAAATTAAATGCCGACTGGAAAGCGAATAAGCAACCTAAAAGCATTTTATTTATCAACTTGCCAGCCTTGTTTATCAAAATTCAAAACTCTTTTAGTCGAAAAGAGGGAATGACCAGCAATGAATGGTTGGAACTACTGAAAAAGGTTGATTATCTGGTCTTAGATGACTTAGGACGGTCTGACAATGCACAGTGGAAGCAAGATTTTCTATATAGCTTGTTAGACGAACGAGACAAGACAATCATCACTACTAACTTAGTAGGGTCAGAGATGAAATCACTTTTTGAGACTGGCCTAGTCAGTCGCATAACGAAAGGTGGACGTGACTTGTATTTCAAATATCCCGACAGTGCAGAAGATAGGAGGAAGCTACCATTTTGATTGAAGAAGACATCAAACTCTTTGAGCGGATGTTTTACCCGCTATCAGAGTTGCTAAAAGAAAAACTACTGGCAAGTGATCCAGTAGTTGCAGAAAAGAAAATTAAAGACTTGATGCTATGTGCATTGAGTTAGGAAGGAGCGTATATGACAGTTAGTCGAGATATGACAATCATTGAGTCGAATGTATTCAGTCAGATTTTATCTGGCACTTGTGAAGAACCTATCCCAGCTCATCATATCAGAGGACGGTTAGGAATGAGCAAGCGACAACTTGAAAACGTGGTAGAAAGTCTACGGGTAAATTTTAGAGTACCTATTGTAGCTAAGAAATTCAATCCGAATGGATATTATATCCCACGGAATGAAGAAGAACGCAATGAAGGCTTAGGGCCTTACAAGCGACAAATATTGACCGAGCAGAAGAACTTATCAATTATTCAGTCTATTGATCTTGAAGAATTTTGGAAAAATAAAAAAGCCCTTTAGTAACTGGAACTTACTAAAAAGGCAAAAGAAATTATATCTAATAGGATTATAACATGACTAAAACTAAAAATCAATGGAAACCACGCATCATTAATGTGATGGCAGATGGTAGCCAGTTAGAAGACTTGACGGGATACATTATCCCAAAGGATAGCGGTTATTACAACGCTATCAGACGAATTAACAGGGAGATGTAAGAATGTTAGAACCATCATTAACAAGCCAGTTGCTAGGGGCTGGGTTAATCGCAGTTATTTTCTTCATAGCAGGCTTCGTGACTTGCTACTTCGATGTGAAGAAAAAAGAAAAAGAGCAACGCAAACAAACTAAAATCAATGAATTGCTTGAAATTCAAAAAGGCTATGAACAAGAAATCAAGTCCAGTGTGTGGGACGACTTGGCAGAATATCGCAAGTATTCGGTGAGCGATAACGATTTTAAAACTTGCTAAGAGGTGCGATATGACGATTGAAGCAATGCACGAGGCAATAAAGCCTTACTTAACAGATGCACAAGCTACACGCTTAGAGCATTTGAAAATGGCTAGTCGGTTGAAATATGAGACCGAAGTATTCAAGCTACATGAGGAATTGAACGATAAGCGCATCAATGAACATCATAATCTTATCAACAGATGGAATATCGACACGATCAAAGAAGCCAGAAAGAAAATTAAAAAGATGGATGAACTACTGGAACTCTATAAGTCAGTGATATATCGGGAGAATGAATGATGTTTGATTATGATACATGGCTAAGTACACCACCCAAAGCATATCAAGAGCCTTATGAGGATGAAGATGCGATATATGACCAGTGGGTGGAAGATGAAATTTTAAAAGGAGAATACAATGGCAACACTATATGAACTAACTGGAGTTTACCAACAAATCTATGACATGGACATGGACGATGAAACTAAACTAGACACGTTAGAGAGTATCGACTGGAACGAGGACTACGAGAACAAAGTAGAAAACTACATTAAGGTCATGAAAAACCTAGATGCAGATATCGAAGCACGGAAAAACGAAATTGACCGTTTGAAAAAATTGAATGATGCTGATAAGTCAAAGAAAGAACGAATGAAGACAGATCTAGCTACTAGCATGGAGTTAACTGGACATGAGAAAGTTGATACAACACTATTCAAGGTGTCATTCAGAAAATCAGAAGCCGTGGAAGTAGATGACTTTCTCCTTCCAGAAGCCTACAAAGTCGCAACGTGGAAAGCTAATAAGAAGCGCTTGAAAGAAGACTTGAAAAACGGGCTTGAAATTTTAGGTGCTGAATTAGTAGAACGCAAGAACTTGAACATTCGTTAAGGAGACGACATGAAAAAATCAGAAACACTAATCGAGTTTAGCAAGGCTTTTGCCAAAACTCAACAAGAAATGAAGCAACCTTTAAAAGATGCAAACAATCCATTTTTTAAGAGTAAGTATGTACCGCTTGAAAATGTAGTAGAAGCAATCACGGAGTCTGCAAGTAAGAACGGGTTATCATTTACACAATTCCCATCAAGCGATGAAGCTGGGAATGTGACAGTAGGCACGTTAGTTATGCACAACTCTGGTGAATGGATTGAGTATGACCCAATCAAAATGAAGCCAGTCAAAAATGACCCTCAATCAATCGGATCGGCTATCACTTATGCAAAACGCTATGCCCTATCTGCTATCTTTGGTATCACTAGCGATCAAGACGATGATGGCAACGAGGCCACGCAAGCAAAAAAGCAACCGGCTAAAAAGGCTAGTGATCCAGTAATTTCAGTAGAACTAGCAAACCGCTACTTGAAAGAAGTTGCCACTATCGCAGAAGCCAAAGAAAAAGAAGACGGCTCAATCGCTAAATGGTTCTTGCAACATTTGAACGTAGCAGACTACAAGCAGATTAAGCAATCACAAGTAGAACAAGCAGAAATGCTATTAGGGAAATTGAAAGGATAAAAGATGGCTTTTAAAGTTGCTGACACATACAACTACAGACAGTTGTGGTGGCTAGATAAATTATTAATAGGTCATAAAGGATATATCGCTGGTGGATGTTTTAAAAATATTTTCAATAACGAGAGAGTGAAAGATGTTGATATCTTTTTCGAAAATAAAGCAGATTGCTTGGAAGCTATTTCTTACTATAAAAAGGAAATGAAAGAACATCCGAGTGATTGGCGATTTGTATATGAAAATGAAAAAGTTTGGTCGGTATATTCGAACAAGGAAAAAGTGAGACTAGAGCTTGTAAAAAGCACGTTTGGGAAACCTAAACAAGTTATTTCTGAATTTGATTTTACAATAACAAAATTTGCTTACTATAAAAACTATGATAATGTTGACGAAGAAAATTATATGGCAGTGTTTGAAATAATTTTCCATGAAGATTTTTTTGAACACTTGCACACAAAACGACTGGTTATTGATGATGAAATGATATATCCAGTGAGTACGTTCAACAGAGTTATGAGATATGCACGATATGGATATCAACCGTGCAGAGAAACGAAAATAAAAATTGTAACAAATCTAGCAATGCTAGACCCTAAAAATCAAAAAGATTTTGAAAAAGAGTTAGGAAAAAGCCTATATGATGGGCTGGACTAGAAAGGAAACTAATAAATGTTAAACAGTGTCGTACTTGTCGGAAGACTTACCAAAGATCCAGAATTACGCTACACCCCAAGCAACCAAGCGGTATCAACTTTCAGTTTAGCTGTAAACCGCAATTTCAAGAGCCAAAATGGAGAGCGTGAAGCTGACTTTATCAACTGTGTGATTTGGCGACAACAAGCAGAAAACTTAGCGAATTGGGCTAAAAAAGGGGCTTTGATTGGTATAACTGGACGCATCCAGACACGCAACTACGAGAACCAACAAGGCCAGCGGGTCTATGTAACCGAGGTTGTAGCTGAACAATTCCAACTATTGGAAAGTCAGAAAGAGCGTGGTAATCAATCGCAAGGGAATAGCCAGCCAGACTTTGGACGTAATGAGGCAGATCCATTTGTTATTGATGATGACTCGTTACCATTCTAAGAGGTAGACAGATGAAATCTAAAGTATATGCCTTATATAAAGGTGATGAACTGTTAGAAATCGGAACAAAGCAAGAGCTTGCTGAAAAGTTTGGTGTAAAAGCTAAGACTATTGCTTTCTACAACACACCATCTTATACAAAACGGACAAGCCATAATAAGGGCAGACGACTAGTGGCACTTGATTAGGAGCAAACATGAAAGAACCTATCATACTTACTTTTGAACTATCTCGCAAGCAGATGATTTCTGCTAATGACAGACTGCACTTCCAACAGAAAGCTAAAATCACACGCTTTCTACGGGAACTAGCAAAATACGAGGGTAACAACACTCTAAGAGACTGGTACGGACTACCTTTTAACGAGGACAAACCTTGCAAGGTGCGAGTGGTCATATTCTCTCCAACTTTGAGAAAGTATGACCCTCCGAACTGGTCGCCCACAAGCAAGGCACTGCTAGATGGTCTTACAGATGCAGAATTTTGGACAGACGATAATTACAACATTATCAAAGAGGTTAGTTTCTTGCATGGTGGAAAGTCTGGCACAAGTAATTACAAAATCAAATTAGAAATCATGGAGACAGGAGATGAATAGATGTCTTTAAATAAAACAAGAAAACGATTGATTAAGAAGTGTCGTAAATTATATAACAGCTATCCAATAGGTTTGAAATTCAGCGCAGATGGTGGTAAGACCTTTATTGCCCTAGGAAATATTGTTGAAACTTACATTCCAAATACTAAGAACATCGCCTCTGGAAGCATTAATGCAAGTAAACTATCCTCTGATAGATTTGGCCTTAAAGAATTTGAAGTAACTCTAAAACAAGATTTCTCCAAAGAGGAAATGAAGAAATTTAAAGGCATTTTATGGTGACAATATGGAACTAATTTTATGGACAATCATCGGAATTGCTAATCTGGTAGCCCTTATCTGGGCTATCGGGTTGGCAGTAGTAGCGAATGAGGAAGAAAAATGAAGAAGGCAATAGATATCATCATTTATTTAATCATGATAGGCTTGCTATTCGCTCTTTACTACCAACACAAAGAGATACACAGACTAAAATACAAGAGGTCAGCAACTATCTACTATGTGGATAATATGGCTGGCATCGTTACTGGAAAAGAGTTTGACGGCGAGCGATACAGTATCACTGTTAGTGGGTATGGTAAATTTTTGGTGAATAAAGAACAGTATGACCGAGCAATTATCGGAAAGGGATGGAAACATGAATAAACAAGAGTTGATTGAGAAATACAAAAATAAATATCCAGTACTTGCTATGGACTTGCAAAGCTCAAATATATTTAAAGAACTTTGGGGAGATATTAAGCAACTAGACGAACCGCAGAAAGTCACAATCCCGCAGTTTGTTGCGGATTGGATTGAGGAATGTAAAGATGATAATTTCCATTTATTCGGTGCAATGGAAGAAATGTCCCTACACCAGAAAAAACTGGATTATTGGTTTAGAGAAGATGACAACATGGAAAACTTTGCCCGTGCATGGCTCGATGGCTACACAGTCGAGAAAGAGAAGCGGTATCGGGTGAAGATAAAAAATGCATATTACAATAAATGTCCTCAATTTCTTTGCGAAACAGACAATGGTATCTTCTGGGCAGCCGTAATCGATCTGCGCAAAACTAAATTCACCCGCAAAGAACTTGAACAAGCCGGCTTCGGATGGGTGTTTGATTGCGAAGGGATTGAGATCGAGGAGGTGGAAGGATGAGTGACCATATATTTGTAACTGCGTATGGAAATTATGGGCCAGTCGATGAATGTATAGACGTTGACGAAGTGGCTTATGTGGATTTTGAGAAAGGTGAAATACGTCTTAAAGCGCATGACGCGAAGATTCCACGGACGATTCAAACTACTTTAGGGACGTTATATAACGTTGAAAAGGTTTTGATAAGAAATCGGGGGCGAAGTGATGATTATTAAAGATTATAAATACAAAAATTCGATAGATGGCATTCATTTTAGAGCGTGGCACAAGACGTGGGAAGAAATGGGGTGGATAGCCTGTATTCGTTAATCACGAAGAGGAAAGGGAAATGAACAAAGAAAAGGTGTATGCGCTGTATAAGGGAGATGATTTACTTGAAATTGGTACAAAGAAAGAACTTGCCGAAAAGTTTGGTGTGAAGGCCAAGACTATCGCTTTCTACAATACACCAGCGTATCAAAAAAGAACTAGTGCAGAAAAAGGTAGACGACTGGTAATGCTAGACTAGAAAGGAGAAATAATGAAAAACTATTTAATTGGGATTTTAAACATCGCAGTCCTTGTAATTGTATTAGTTGTCTGCTGTGTCAACCTCAACACTCGTCTCGCGAAGTTAGAAAACAGAATAGACGAGATGAAAAAGGTCGTGGAAGAACACGAGCGAACGATTGATGCACTCAAAGAGCGAAACAAAATGCAGGACACTATTTTGAATAAGCTGAATGCCGAATATAATTCAAGAGCAGCAGAAGAGCTTCGAGAGGTGGCAGATTTGAATGGAGTCGGTGGATGAACGTAAAAAAAAGACTGAATAACCTTAAATTCCTTGACGACACAATCAAATCCAAAAGGCAGGAGATTTTTGCTCTTGAATCTCTTGTACAAAAAGCACAAGTCTACTCAGACGAGCCAAAAGGAAGCAAACGAGGGAATAAGACAGAAGAATTAAACGTGAAGATCATCGATGAAAAAGAAAAAATCGAAGGTGAGATCCTGACATTATGGAACGAAAGCAGGAAGACGATCAATGCAATCGATCAACTTGAAGATCCACTCGAAAGAGCTGTTTTGAGATACACTTATATTAACGGATACAACTGGATCAAAACAACAGGACAACTGAACTGTTCACGCACGACTTATCAGCGAGCAAAGAAATCAGGAATCGAACATTTAGCGATGAAATTATGACACAAAAACGGACATTTTGGGAATGGGAAAGTGCTATTATAGTAGCATAGACAAGTAGAGCAAGACATCTACTCTAGCGGTTTGAGCGTTTTTTAAAGTTTTATCTCCAATTTAAAATTTCGATGATTTTTCACGTCACTTGCTCCTTGTCTTTCTTATTGATACCAACGGGATCGGATTAAACCGATCTTTTTTATTTTTGCCAGAAAGAGAGGTTGACCGAATGGCGAAATATACAGAATGGTTGACCGATGAAGGTTTAACCTTGATTGAAGGTTGGGCGAGAGATGGCTTGATTGATGAACAGATTTCAAAAAATATGGGTGTTGCTTATTCTACGTTTAAAGAATGGAAAAAGAAATACTCGGACTTTTCGGCTGCCCTAAAGCAAGGCAAAGAGGTTGTCGACCGCCAAGTGGAAAATGCGCTCCTTAAAAATGCGGTTGGTTTTATGTACGAAGAAGAGACGGTAACGAATGCTGGTGAAGTGGTTACTGTCAAGAAATACAGCAAGCCAAATATCACTGCTCAAATCTTCTGGTTGAAGAACAGGAAGATGAAAGAGTGGAGAGATAAGCAAGAAGTCGAACAAATCAATCACAATATTGAAATAACGGTTGGTGATTGGGATGACGATAAGACTTAACATCACCCCGTCTAAGGTATTCAACAGACACATCTATGATCATCTGTTTGACTATGACACGTTCACTGAGGTGCATTATGGTGGGGCTTCGTCTGGTAAGAGCCACGGTGTTTTTCAAAAGATTGTCATCAAGACATTGAGAGACTGGAAGAAACCACGCAAGATTCTTGTGCTTCGAAAAGTCGGTGCGACTGTTCGTGACTCAGTTTTTGCAGATGTGCAAGCGACATTGTCATACTTTGGCATTCTGAACATGTGCAAAATCAACATGTCTGCATTTCGTATAGAGCTGCCAAACGGTGCAGAGTTTATTTTTAAGGGTATGGATAGAATTTTGTCCATGTAAAACCTCTTGAAAACGGTGGAACCCTTAACGAGTCAAGTCGAAGGCAATACCGTGCTAAGTTAATCTTTTATAGACAAGTCTATGCCTTTTTGGTATAATTATATAAAAAGGCGGTGATGACATGTCAGAAATTTGGAAAGATGTCTCTGGATTTGAAGGTTGGTATCAAGTTTCAAATAAGGGAAGATTTAAATCGTTGGAACGTGTTGTTATTATGAAAACAAAAAATGGCAAAGATAAACCAACGACATTCAAAGAACGCATCTTAAAAATACATGAAGAAACGAAAAATAAAAGCAATAGTAAAAACAATTATTATGTTGCTTTTTCGGTGAATGGAAAACACTATAGAAAATACATTCACAGACTCGTTGCAGAAGCGTTCATAGAGAATAAAGATAATCTTCCAGAAGTGAATCACAAAGACGGAGACAGAAAAAATAATAACGTAGAAAATTTGGAATGGGTTAGCAAGAAAGAAAATATTCAACACGCTTTTAAAAACAAATTGATAAAAACAGAGAAACCAGTATATCAATTAGATAAAGATACGCTTGAAGTTATCAATGAATTTAAAAGTGAGTCAGAAGCTTGCAGACACTTTGGTGTCACCCAAGGAAAAATACTACGTTCTATCCAAAGAAATGGAACTTCCTGCGGGTACAAATGGAAGTACAAATAAGATTAAAAAGTGTAACGACTATCGAAACAGAAAAAACATCCGTTAAGGGTGTTTTTTTAATGGAGTAGAGTAGGCTCAAGCGAGCCGAAGCGGGAGGGTGTATAGAAATATACACATGATATAGTCTGAACTATATAGAAATATATAGAGGCAACGTAGCGAGTTGCCGTAACATAATTGAATCCTGAGAAAATAAAATCCATCAAAGGCATCTCTGATGTGGTCATGGAAGAAGCGTCCGAGTTTACTCTTGACGACTACACACAGCTCACACTGCGTTTGCGGGATAAAGCGCACAAACAAAAGCAAATATACTTGATGTTCAACCCTGTTTCCAAAGCAAATTGGGTTTATAATGCATTTTTCGTCAAAAAGCCAAAAAATACTGTCGTTTACCAGACAACATACAAGGACAACCGCTTTTTAGATGCTCTCACAAGAGAAAACATCGAAGAATTAGCCAATCGCAATGAAGCGTACTACAAAATTTACGCTTTGGGCGAGTTTGCGACTCTCGACAAGTTGGTTTTCCCAAAATATACAAAAGCGCTGCTGAAAAAAGACGATTTAAGGCATATTACGTCTTATTTCGGACTTGACTATGGGTTTATTAACGACCCAAGCGCATTTATGCATGTGAAGATAGACGATGACCGTAAAAGGTTGTACGTTGTCGAGGAATATGTGAAGAAAGGTTTGACAAATGACAAGATCGCAGAGAGTATTACCGCCCTCGGATATGCGAAAGAGCAAATTCGAGCCGATTCGGCTGAAAAGAAATCGAACCAAGAGCTTCGCAACCTTGGTATCAGTCGAGTTATCGATGTCAAGAAGGGTGCTGGTTCGGTCATGCAAGGAATCCAGTACCTTCTACAGTATGAGTGGATTGTAGACGAAAGATGTGTGAAGACCATAGAAGAATTGGAAAACTACACATGGAAAAAGGACAAGGCCACGAATGAATACATCAACGAGCCTGTAGATTCCTACAACCACTGTCTAGATGCGATAAGGTATGCGATCCAAGACAAGATTACTAAATCAAAAATTAAAACATTTAAAGGGGGCTTTTAATTGTCCAAAGTTAGAATAAACAACAAGCGACTGCTCACTGTACCAGTAGACACAGAAGTGACTGCGCAAATTGTGACAGAAGCAATTCGCTTGCATTTGAGTAAACTCGTGCCAATTTACCGAGAAAACGAAAACTTATACTTATCAGATCACAAGATCTTACATGTAAGAGCCAAAGACGCATGGAAGCCCGACAATCGTCTAGTTGTCAATTATGCAAAATACATCGTGGACATGTTCAACGGTTATTTTATCGGTATTCCAGCCACTGTATCACATGACGATCAAGTGATTAGTGATTATGTCAACGATTTTAGAAAATTTAACGATATGGAAGACAGCGAGAGTGAACTTTCCAAGTTAGTTGATATCTTTGGACATGCTTTTTGGTATGTGTATCAAGACGAAGATGCAAACACTAGAGCGACTTACAACAGCCCGATGAATATGCTGATTGTGCATGATAACTCTGTTGCAGAGCGTCCTAAATTCGCTGTACGGTACATGATCGACGAAGAGACGGGTGCTGGCACTGGTGAGGTTGTTACCGACACAGAAACAATCTATTTCACGCTTGATAATGCTGGTGATGTGAGCTTTGGCGAACGGACAAATCACATCTATTCTAAGTTGCCGATCATCGAAGTGATTGAGAATGAAGAGCGTCGTGGAATCTTCGAGAGTGTGAAGACATTACTTGACGCACTTAATAAAGCAGTGAGTGAAAAAGCGAATGATGTCGATTACTTCGCAGATGCTTACTTGAAGATCATTGGCATGGAGTTAGATGACGAAGTAAGTTCAAGCATCCGTGATAATCGTGTATTTAATCTGTGGGGCGAAAGTGGCAGTCAGTTAGATGTTGACTTTTTACAGAAGCCAAACGCAGACCAGACGCAAGAGAATCTTATCGTGTTGTTGCGTGATGCAATCTTCAATATCTCGATGGTTGCCAATCTATCAGATAAAGACTTTGGCAATAGCTCTGGTACAGCTCTTGCATACAAGTTACAAGCAATGGACAATCTCGCTAAATCAAAAGACCGCAAAATGCAGTCTGGATTCAATCGCTTGTATGAGGTTGTCTTGTCAGTGCCAACTACGCAAGTGCCAGCAGATGCATGGTCTGAACTTAATTACAAGTTTACTCGTAATGTGCCTAAGAACACGCTAGAAGAAGCGCAAATCGTAAGTCAATTAAATGGCCAAGTGTCAGACGAAACGAAACTTTCTGTCTTGTCTATCGTCCAAGATCCAAAAGAAGAATTGGAGCGTATGGAAGAAGAGAGCAAGAAAGATAGCGCACTGTATCAGCAAATGGCTCTGAATGAGCGTATGAGCGATCTTGCAATCAACAAGGATGCAGAAGAAGGCAACGAAGAAAAGGACGGTGTAGAGGATGACAGAGACCGTCAGACAGAATGATTACTGGCGCAACCGAATAGAGTTGGAGCAACGTGCAGCAATCAAGCGTGATGAAGATTATGCTACTGAATTAAAAAAGATGCATGATTACTATTTCAACGAGATTGAGAAGGAAATCAGGACATTTGTTGGTCGGTACGCTGCAAGAAATGGAGATATTCCTTATGCAGAGGTTATCGCAAGACTTGATTCGATGGATGTTGCTGCTTTCGCCGAAAAGGCCAAACGATATGTTGAAGAGAAAGACTTTGGTGTGATAGCTAACAGAGAGTTGGCTATCTACAACCTCAAGATGCGAGTGTCAAGACTCGAAGCATTGAAACAAGAGCTTGACTTGCAGATGATTGCCCTCGCAAACGAAGAAGAGAAGAAGACTGAGAAGTTCTTGAAAGAAGAATACTTGCAAGGGCTAAGAAGCCAAGCTGGTATTTTGGGAGTCACAGAAAGCTCTACACTATCGACTGCGATGAATCAGGCTATAGATCGCAACTTCAACGGTGCAACTTGGTCAAGTCGTATCTGGGAGCGCCAAAATGCTCTTCGAGAAATAGTCAAGAAAGCAACCGCAGACTTGCTCATTCTCGGAAAGAATCCAACACAGATCATTCCAAAACTACGCAAAGAATTTGGTGTATCTGCCTATCAAGCAAAACGCTTGGCAGTGACAGAGGGTTCAAGGGTGGCGATGGCAGCGCAAAAAGATAGTCTTGAGTCACAAGATTATGAAGAATACGAGTACATAGCAGAACCGAGTGCTTGCAAGATATGCGCTCCGTTTGACGGGAAAATCTTCAAGGTATCTGAAATGGAATCTGGACGCAATTGTGCTCCGATGCATCCATTTTGTCGGTGTAGTGTTGCTGCTCATTATTCTGGCATTAGTGAGAAAGTTAAACAACAAACTAAAGCTGTTGATAAAGCGGAAAAAGAGGAAACTCACAGCTTCGGAGATTCTTTTGGAAAAGGTTTAGATTTAGCACAAAAAACATTACAAAATTTTGTTGACAACGCTAAAAAGTGGTATAATAATCACATAGAAAGCAGACTGACACCAGAAGAAATTGAACTTTCTCGCAACGTGCTGAAAGAGGTGATCAGTAATAGTGCATATTCTATGCGCTTTAAGTCTGCAAACATTGACAAACTGATAGAATCTGGTAGATTCATGAATCAGTTTGAGACTGGTACAAGCGGTGGGACTGTCAACACGAAGTACAGAAGGCAAGCCACAAATCAATTGTTTGGTTTGTCTGGCAAACGCTTGAAGAAGTCTGAATTTGAAAAGTATGGCTATTTTGGTAATAAGGACGCTTACAAAGACTTTGTCCACAACTCGACGAGCTGGGGTGGTGTTGGTCAATATGGGGATGTTATCATCCACTTTGCAAAAGATAAAATGGCTGGCAAGACAACATTCACAGTAAACAACAGCCTTGGCCCTGCAGTCTATCAAGAACTTGTTGCAGACAATCCAAATAGACCGAATTTGGTTGGTATTGATAAAGAGTTACTAAAAGAAACAGTGGATTTGTTAAAAGCTGGAAACATAAAAACGCCAGAAGAGGCAAGCAAGGCTCTTGGTGTTCGTTATTTAGAGACTCAATATCATGGTGAAGTAGGAATGTCTGATATATCCAGCATGTACTTTACAAAAGACAAACCAAGTGACAAACAAATTCAGTCATTGAGGGAATTTGGTATTAAATTGTATGTGAAAGAAGGTGATCAATTTGTTGAAATTGAATAAAATCATCGGTGTCGATGAATCAAAAAATAATATATTGGTCACTCTTGAAGATGGCCGAAGCGCATTGGTCGATAAAGAAAGAAAAGGTTTTGTTGTCGAAATCCTTTTAGATTCTTTTTATAAGTGGATGTCTTTTCCAAATGAACCAACTGCAGAAGATCGAACAGAAGTTATTGAGATCTTAACAAACCCAAAAGGGTTTGCATTTGGCCCTCTGGCTGAGCGTTACCTTACGGATGAAAAATTGAAACACGAATTTGATGCCATGAAGAAAGAAGCGGGATACGCTTATTAAATATATGAAAAGTCGTAGTAATACGGCTTTTTTTGTTGTCAAAAAATGCAGAAAGAGAGAAATGACCTTGAATATCTGGAACATCGTATCAGTCACTGCAGGGGTTGTCTGTTTGTTTCTTATCCTCTTATTTGGATATGCAATGACAATCGGCCTACTGTCAGGGATTGATGAAGTTAAACGCAAAAACAGAGATTGAGAGGTGATCCAATATCTTGACTTGCAGGAATAGACTGCTATTTTATCGCATAACCAACCAGTCGAAAAGGCTGGTTTTTATTTTGTCCAAGCATTGAAGACGATAAAAGCTATGGAACACAACACAGTCGGGGACGACTTTAAAAATAGGAGGTTCACATGAACAAAGAAACAGAAGTAGTCGAAACGGTTGAAGATGTTGAAAAGGTAACGGCCGAACCAGAAGAACATCAAGAAGAACCGAAAGACGAAAAGAAGTACACGGACGCAGATGTTGATAAGATCATCAACAAGAAATTTGCTAAGTGGAAAGAAGAAGCTGAAAAAGCTGAGAAAGAAGCTGAGAAGTTGCGCAAGATGAACGCTGAACAGAAGGCAGAGTATGAAGCTAAAAAACAAGCTGAACGAATTGCCGAGTTGGAAGCGCAACTCAATCGCAATGGTCTCGAAAAAGAGGCTTCTAAGATGCTATTTGAAGCTGGAATTACAGCCGATGAAACCGTGCTTGACTTTGTTGTGCGCAATAACGCAGAAGACACACAACAGTCAGTGCAGTCGCTCATTGGTCTCGTGAATACTCTTGCAGACGCAAAAGTACAAACAATGCTAGTTGGTAAGACGCCAACCAAGCAAGAAGAAACTGGTCAAGGGATCACCAAGGAACAATTCCGAAAAATGGGTTATCAAAGCCGAAACGAATTATTCCAAACGAATCCCGAATTATATAACCAATTGAAAGGATAATTTTTTATGCCACAAGGAATCACTCAAAAAGCTACTATGGTAGTGCCAGAAGTCATGGCTGACATGGTATCAGCTAAATTGCCTAAACTAATCAAATTCACACCACTTGCGTTTGTCGACAACACACTTGTCGGACAAGCTGGTGACGAGATCACAGTCCCTAAATGGGAATATGCAGGAGACGCAGCAGAAGTTGCAGAAGGTGTTGCAATCACACTTGACCAACTTACTACCAAAAAATCTAAGATGACCATCAAGAAAGCTGCTAAAGGTTTTGAAATCACAGACGAAGCCCTTCTTTCTGGTTTTGGAGATCCAATCGGACAAGCAGTATATCAAGCATCTCTTGCCCTTGCTAACAAAATTGATAATGATCTTGTAGAAGCTGCGAAAGGCGCAGTCCAAAAAGTAGCAGAAACAGCAACTACTGTTGACAACTTGCAAAAAGCACTCGATATCTTCTCAGATGAAGACGATGCTTCTTATGTTGCATTGCTTAACCCTGCAGACGCTGCTGCTCTTCGTAAAGATGCTGCTCAAAACTGGACTAAAGGGTCAGAACTCGGTGCAGAAACAATCGTGAACGGAACATTTGGTGAAGTTCTTGGTGTTCAAATCGTTCGTACTAACAAAGTAGAAAAAGGTAAAGGCTTCCTCGTGAAAGTCTCTGCTGATGCTACTGACACAGACGATGTGAACAAGTATGGTGCATTCGTCATTGCATTGAAACGTGATGTGATGGTTGAGACTGACCGTGACATTTTGAAGAAAGCAACTGTCATCACTGCAGACAAGCACTATGGGACATATCTCTATGATCCATCACGAGTTGTCAAATTCGGTGAATCGTAATTTTAAAAGGGGGTGACAACGTGAGCATGCTACTACGTTATCACTATCAACAAAGTGAACCAGTCGAACCAGAAACGGTTGAAGATGTCGCTTTGGAAGATATGACGCTAAAAGACTTAAAAACTTTGGCGAAAGAAACTGGTGTTGAAGGCTATTCTACGCTTGCAAAAGCTGAATTGGTCGAAGCATTGAAAGGATGATTTGATTATGTCGTACATCGATAAAGTAAAAGTGCTGTTGAATATCGAGGACGACTTGCAGGATAAAATGCTTGGTTTAATCGAGGAGATGACAACCCAGCATTTCACTGCCTATACTGGAGATTTTGGAGTGCCAGACAAGTTTGATTACATGATTGTCGAAATCATGATCGAACGATTTAACCGCATTGGGTCGGAGGGCTACTCTAAAAAGACACTCGAAGGTTTAACTCTTGAATTTAATCAAGATGATTTTGCTCGATTTAACAAGATCTTGAAACGTGAGTACCCATCTATCCTTGAAAATCGAGGATTTAAGATGCTATGAGAGAAAGCGAACGTGTCGAACTCATATTTCAGGCTGGAAAACCTAAATATGACCCAGAATTAGGACGAATGAGCAACGCAGAGCCTACTAAAAAGGTATTGCCTTGCTTCATTTCCGAATTAGGGCTGGAATTGAAAGTTAAACTGCTTGATAAAGTCGATGTAGATGCCAAAATATTACGTTTTAACCACGTTATAAAAGGCCCTATATCGTCCGTTATCATCTCTGGTAAACGCTATAAGGTTATCAGTCGAAAGACTCCAGAGAGACGCTCTACGGTCTTGTATGTAGCCGAGGTGATGGGTTAATGTTCGACATTGATATTAATGACGGAGGGGCAACCCTCTTTTTTGAACAAGCGGTTAAATTTGATGCACACGAGGTTTTGAAAGATCATGGCTCACGCTTGCACAGACGAGCAGTAAGAAATGCTGTCTTTACTCGTGGATATTCCACGGGTGCTACAAGGGAGAATATTTTCTTAACCGTAGGTAGTGACGAGGCAAAAGTCAAAGCGAATACGGATTATTCTGGTTATCCAGAAGTAGGGACACGCAAGATGGAAGCTCAACCGTACATGGGGCCAGCACTGGAAGAAACTATTCCAGAGTTTGTTGCAGATTTAGAGAAAGGGATGACAGGTAAATGAAACAGCCAGATCAACAATTATTTGACGAGATTTACAAGCGTATTTCTTCGCTTGGCTATGATATTTATCTTGCCTTACCAGACATGTCTGCAAAATATCCATTCTGCGTGATGGGTGATACGCATTTGATGCCAAATCCTACCAAATCAGGATTGATTGGTCTAGTAAGTACGAGAGTGCATGTCTGGGACGACATCAACAATCGCAGACGATTATCAGACATGATCTACAAGATCCAAAACGAATTAAGCAAGATCAATCGCATCGAGAACAGAAGCTGGTCAATGGGCCTCTCTAGTAATAGTCAAATCATTAAAGACAACAGCACAGAAGAAACTCTTTTTCATGCAGTCATTGACATGGAATTTAAATTTGTTTGAGCGAAAGGAAAAACTAAATGGTATTAGAACCACAAAAAGGTAAAGATCGGATTTTGATGTTCCGCAAAAAAGGCGACAAGACTGCTGCAGCAAAACTTGCTTTGCAAACAGAACACAAATGGGAATACGAACGCAAAACAGACAGCACAAAAACAAAAGATGGTGCTATTTCTGCTGCTGGTGGATTGGAAGTTACACTCTCAATCGAAGCGGTTGCGTCTCGTGACGAATTGAATAACATGCTTAAAAACTCTGTAATCGAAGGTTATGAGTTGGAAGTATGGGACATCGACCTCAAGGGCGAAAAACAAGGTGCTAAATACCCAGCATTGTATGCTATTGGTAAACTCAGCAAGTGGGAAGTTCCTGCGAACGTGGAGGATCTCATCACTTTGTCAACTGAAATGGCTATCGACGGTAAACCAGTGGCAGGATATGCGACACTTACTGCAGAACAAGAAGCAGAAGTGCTTTATGCATTTACTGACACAACTGCTATCGGGTAAGTATTAATTGATACGAGGGCGAAAGCCCTCTTTTATTTTTACTAAAAAACACAAAGAAAAGGAAAAATCATAATGAAAACATTGACAATTAACGAACGTGAACACGAATTATCTTTTGGTATCGCATTTATCCGTGAACTTGATAAGAAGTTCTGCTCTAGCGTGAATGGAATGAAGTTCGGAGCTGGTGTCCGTTCTGCGGTTGTGTATCTCTTGGATGGAAACCCTGTGATCTTGGTTGACATCATTCAGGCCGCAACTATCACGAATCGGAGCAAATTATCTGAAAAGGATATTGAGAAATGGCTTGAAGAGCAAGATGATCTCGATGTTGTCTTCGATGATTTTTTAACATGTTTCAAGACCTCAAAACTGACCAAGAAGACAACGATGGCGATCGTGGAAGCGGTGGAACAAGCCTAAAGAAAACCACGGTCGAACTCACTTCTGAACAGACTTATGAAGACTTGATGGCTACTATCTTTGCTTTCTTTGGCATCACAGACTATGTGACTGCTCAACGCATGACGCTGAAAGAGTTTAATATCAGACAGCGTGCAAGAGACATGCAGATGTTGGATGAAGAAAAGAGAGTGTATTTACTCGCTTTTCAGATTCGGCAAGCACAAGCCATGAAGAAAGATGGTAAATACATTTTCGAGAAGTTTGAAGACTTCTACGACGAAGAAGAACGACGCAGAATAGTCTTGAATAGATCACAAGGCCCTGCGGTCAATCAAGAACTGATCGAGATAGCCAAAAGGCTTCAGAAGAGGCGAAAGGAAGGAGGTATAGATGGCTGATAAGTCCTTTAAAGTCGAAGCAGTGCTGAAAGCCACTGATGCAGGATATTTTGCCGCAATGCAAAAAGCAGGCTCTGCAGTCGAAAATCTCACACAGAAAGCTGGGAAAGCTGGATCTAACATCTTTGGATCATTTGAGAAAGTCGGCAAGGGCATGACGATTGCAGGAGCAGCAACAACTGCGATGGGTGTGAAAGCAGTTAAAGGCTTCGGAGACTTTGAAGCATCACTCAACAAGGCTGCAATTGTAGCGGGGGGGACATCCAAAGACATCGCAGGACTTGCCGATGTTGCCAATAGGATGGGTAAAGACTTGCCATTGTCTGCACAAGATGCAGCGAATGCAATGATTACAATGGCCCAAAACGGGGCAAGCCTTGAAACTATTAAAAAAGTATTCCCAGCAATTGCACAAGCAGCAACCGCCTCTGGTGCTGACTTGATTACAACTGCTGGAGTTGTGCAACAATCTATGAACGTTTGGGGCGATAGTATTGGCTCTGCAGAACAAGCTGCAGCGGTGCTTACTCAAACAGCAAACGTGTCAAATGCCTCAATAGAAAACATGGAACAAGCCTTGTCGAACGTGGCAAGTTCTTCTCGGTTGATGGGTGTTGACATGAAAGATGCATCTACTGCAATCGGTCTGATCACGAACACAGGTATGTCAGCAGCACAAGCGTCACAAGACTTGAACCATGCTATGTTGAAGATGGCAGCGCCATCTGAAAAAGCGCAGAAATTGATGAATAATCTTGGTATCAGTTACACAGACGCTGCTGGTAACATGAAACCATTCAAGCAGATTTTGACCGAGGTAAACGAGGCAATTAAGGATATGCCACAAGCCGAGAAGGCCGCGACATTGAAGACCTTGTTTGATACATCAGGGATGCAAGCTATCAGCCCATTGCTTGATAGCGTTTCAAATAAAACCAAAGATGCCACTAAATCATGGGATGCTGCTAGAGGATCACTCGAAGAAGTATCTCGCTCACAAGGTGATGCTGCAGCTTGGCTTGCTAGACAAGCAGAAGACATGCAGAACAACGTCGGTTCTAAACTTGAACAGGTTGGAGGGTCGTGGGAGTCCTTGCGAAACAAGGTGATGGCATCTAACAAAGGGATGCTCACAGGCTTATTGTCTGGAACATCAAAAACCATTGAGTGGGCCACAGAAAGCGACAACGCTGTTGCCAAGGTAATCCGTGGCTTTGTCGGCATGTCGCCAGTTATCGGCCCTGCAATGACTGCGGTCGGCACAACGATGATGCAGACTAAAAATATTGTGTCTGGTCTCGGTTCTGCTTTTAGTATTTTAAAAGTAGCAATGACAAATCCGTGGACTTATGTGATCGTCGGACTTGCTCTTGTCATTAAATACTTCGTAGATTTATACAAGAGTAGCGAGACATTCAGAAATAAAGTTAATGCAGTAGTTAAATCGGTTCAATCAGCATTCTCAGGCTTAATGTCGAAGATGCAACCAGTTATTGATGGTATTAAGAAGGTGTTTGGTAATATTCCAAATGCTGGAGGCCTTGCGACCGCTATTGGTGGTGCTGGACTTGCTCTCGGAGGTCTATTTGCTCTGTTAAAAGGAAACCCATTCAGTGGATTCTTTAACAAAGCAAAAGCGTCCACTAGTGCTGTAGAGGGAACTTTCCGACAGTCAAACGGAGTCATTAAACAGATCTTTACCGGCCTTGGCGAAGGTCTCAAAACTGCACTATCTGGCGTTGCGATTGCTGCAAAAGGCATCGGTTCTGGTCTTGCAACTGCATTTCGTGGAATTGGGCAAGCACTTGCGATGGCCAATCCAGCGAATATCCTCGCATTATCTGTTGCGATTTTAGCAGTGGGTGCTGCAATGGCTCTAGCTGGTATGCAAGGTGCTGGAATTGCTCAAATTCTTCAAGGAATTGGCAGTGTAGTCGAATCTGTCGGTCGAGCATTTGCCACAGTAGCGACTGCTATTATTGGGGCATTCGCACAAGCAATTGTAACAATAGCACCTTCAATTCAAGCGTTTGTTCCGGTTATCAAGGCAGTCGGTTCTGCGATTGCAGAAATCATTACTGCTGTAGGTGGTGTTGCCCCTCAACTAGCAATGTTAGTTGTGGCATTTGGCACATCATTCAGTGCTATTATTCAAGCAGTGGGTTCTGCGGTTCAGCAAATCGCATCTGGTATCTCCCAAATTGTCACAGCATTTGCTCCTATTGTGGAAACTATTGGAAACACAATAGTCCAAGTAGCTCAAATAATCATGACGAACTTACCACCAGTCCTACAAGCGGTCACACCTCTTGTTGAGGTTTTAGGTAAGGTATTTACAACTACAGCGCAGATCATCGCTGATGCGATCGTGCGAATCGTCCAAGTGCTACAACCTGTTATGCCAGCAGTCGCACAGATCGCACAAGCAGTCAGTCAAGCTGTGACTTCTATTGTCCAAGCATTTTCTAGCATCGTGGGACAGATTGCACCAATCATCAATAGTATTGCTAACCTATTTACAAGCGTAGGTAACGCAATCAAGACTGCATTGTCTCCTATTACTCCGATTCTTCGAGAATTTGGTAATGTGGTTAATTCGGTATTTAAAGGCGCATCTAATGTCATTAAATCATTTGGGCAAGCTGTTAAAAGCATCTTGGACGGTGTCTCTGGTGTCATCAAATCCATCGGTCAAGCTATCAAAGATGCTGGTGAAGGATTTAAGCGATTTGGACAAGGTGTGAAACTCGCAGGAGACCACGGTCTGCAAGCGGCCGCTGGTATTGGTGCAGTAGCAACAGCAGTTCTTGGACTTGGTGCAGCATCTGCTGGTGGTAACTTAAATGGCTTCCGTGCCGATTTGGACAAGTTGGACACGGTAATGTTTAAGATTGGTGGGCGCAATGTGGGTTCTATCTTTACGCAGATGGCCTCTGGTATGCGTTCTGCAGCCTCTGCAGTCAATCCACTTGCTTCTGGCTTGCCTAAAGTAGCAACAGCGATGCAGACGATTGGGCCTGCTGCGACAGCGTCATCTAGTGGCATCCGTTCGTTTGGTACAGGATTCCAACAAATGGCATCTGCAGTAACTCAATCTGCTGTGACGTTCACGATGCTGAACAATCAGTTCACACAATTTAATGCTAAAATCTCTTCTGCAACAGCATCATTAAGTGGCTTTAATGCTGCATTGAACATTATCCGTTCAGGATTTACCACTATTACAACCGCAATCACAGCATTTGTTGCGCAACTAACAAACGCAGGAAACAGTGTGCGAAACATCCAGACCACTCTGTCTCAATTGGGATCATCCATGACACAATCTGCGTCTGGATTTTCTCAGCTTGGCAATGCCATGCGAACAGCAATGTCGCAAGTTGTTACTGCGGTTAATACTGGCATGCAACAAGCTAGGTCTGCTTTGACCGCTGGATTTACAAGCATGGGTTCAGCTGCTTCAACCTCTATGAACACAGTGGTGATGGCAGTAACTAATGCAATGATGCGTGCTAATCAAGCGGTGACACAAGGTGCGATGCAGATTAGAACTACAATCAGCACCACGATGTCATCTGTTGGCACAGCAATGTCGTTAGCAATGAATAACATTGTCACTGTCATCTCAATGTCATTCCAACGAATGACGATGACAATCAACATGTCCATGATGCAAGCAAGTATGGCTATTCAGTCTGGCATGATGCGCATGACTGCAACAATGACATCCAGTGGCAACCAAATGTCTCAAATCGCACAGAGAACTGGACAACAGATCTCGCAAAACATCACTAATGGCATCAGAAACGGTGTTGGCAGTGCTAGAGGTGCGATGCAATCGATGATGCATGCCATTCAAGCTGTTGGAATTGGTGCTGTCGGTACAATGCAACACGTCGGGAATATGATTGGCCAAGGTTTGGCTCAAGGTATGTACTCTGCTCTGGGTGCAGTTACTGCTGCAGCAAATGCGCTCGTCGCACAGGCTGAACGTGCTGCACAAGCAAAAGCTAAGATCCACAGTCCATCACGGTTGTTCCGTGATAACATCGGTAAATTCTTGGCTCTTGGTGTGGCAGATGGTATTGATCGCAATGCATCAGAAGTATCGAAATCGATGGAGAATTTGATTGATGATGCATCGCAGTACACAGCAAGCAATCCTCTTGGTTCTGGATTTGACTACAACGGAGTAATCAACCATGAAATCAAAGAGGCAGATGGCCAAAACAAACCAATGCAATTAACTCTTGAATTGGGTGGTCGTGCCTTTTCTGCATTTGTAGAGGATATCACAACCGCACAAGGTAAGAGAGAACGAATCAGATTAAAGACAAGCCCTCTATAAAATGAGGGCTTTGCCTTTTTATAAAAATTAGAAAGGGGGAAAAATGTATAATTTCACAGATACAAACGAGATTTTGAAAAGCTATGAAATGGGTATCCAAACGACATTCAACGGTAAGACACTAGAGCGTGAGCTTACAAATGCGAATGGAGCATTTCAGACTGTCATGATCTCTGGTCGTGGTGTCGTAGACCAAGAACATCAGACAGTAGATGTGACTGGTCGTGATGGTAAAGTCTTTAGGCGCAAGTCTTACAAAGAGCGTGAAATTGAGATCACTGCTTTAATCTCTGGAATCAATAATTCAGCTTTTCGCTTGCAGTTTGAAAAACTGAATGAGCTACTAGATACGAATGAGCCAAGTGATTTGATTTTTGGTGACGAACCAGATCGAATCTACAAGGCACAGTTTGAATCTGCAGATATTCCAGATGAAGAAAGTAACCAACAAATCATTAAATTGAAAATGATCTGTTACGATCCAAAGAAACTCACGAACAAGAAGACTGTTACTGGTAATCAGGTCAATTATGCAGGAAGCAAAGAGACATTCCCTAAGATTTCCTTCATGGTTGGTGTGAATGTCAATGAAATCAATCTCTTACATGTTGAACAGCAGAAATATATTCGATTGAAGGGTACATATACTCAGGGAAATCGCATTGAAATCGACATGAAGGAACGCACGATCAAGCTAAATGGCAGAAATGAGCTTAAAAATTTCGATATGGTGAACAGCAGATTTTTCTCTTTGCAAAAAGGGATCAATACATTAAGATTGACCCCATCGAGTCAGTTGACGGTTGAATTTAGCGAGGTGTATCAATGATTTATTTATTTAATAATAAAGAAGAATTGATCCACATCATCAAAGAACAAGATCTAATCGAATTCACTCATAAAATCGAGATTAACACGTTCGATGCTGCAGAATTTGAATTGCCTATTGAGGCGATTGATAAAGAAATCATCGAACAGATGCGATTCTTTGGCTTCTTCGTCCGTGGCAGCCAATTCGGGGTATTTAAAGCCTATGAAGTGATAATGGATGATAATTACATCATCAAAGGCCTCGACCGTGCAGAAAGCGACCTTCGAACTGTCAAAATCATCAAGGATAAGCGACTAAAAAGTGTCACTGCAGATCAAGCTTTGAATGTAGCTTTAGAAGGCACTGGGTATCAATTAGGCGTAAAAGAAGGTCTTACAAAAGTAAATAAGACCAACTTTTACTATATCAGCCCTCGTGAGGCTCTTGTGAAAATCATCGAGGCTTTCAACTGCGAATTCCGTGTGCGATATGAGTTTGTAGAAAACAAAATCATCAATCGCTACATCGATCTGTATCACAGGCAAGGATCATACTCTGGTGTCCAATTCGAGTACGGAAATAACGCTCTCGAAGTCACGATGGAAGAGGACTCTGATAATGTTATCACTGCTCTTATCGGTCGTGGTAAGGGTGAGGAATCAACAGATTCAGAGGGCAATGCCACTGGTGGATACGGTCGAAGAATCGAGTTTACTGATATCGTCTGGACAAAATCAAGTGGAAAACCTATCGACAAGCCTGCTGGTCAAAATTACATCGTTTTGAATGATGATATTGAGAATAAGGGGCTTTATCAAAATGGCGAGCTAAAACATCGCTGGGGTGTTTTTGTTGATGAAGAAATTGAAGACAAAGAAGTCTTACTTCAAGCGACATATCAGGAACTTTTAAAGCTTAACAATCCAATCCGTAAGTACAAGGCAAGAATCTTGGATCTACGAGATGACGTTTGGCTTGGAGATCGTGTCGCATTCGTCAAAGATTCTGCAAAACTATCATTCGAAGCTCGCATCTTCTCAATCACGATTGACAAACTCAATTTTGACCAGTCAGAAGTAGAACTCGGTGATTACGAGACTCTAAAGAGTCAATCGCAAAGTAGCTCGCTAAATGCTATCAAGGAAGCTGTCAGAGAGTTATCAGAAGAACAAGAGGTCTATAACAGAAAAGTCCAAGAAATGATAGATCAGAAGAACGCAGAAGTCGCTGAAAAAATGCGTGTGATGCGTCTGGATATGGACAATGGCATTGAAGATGCCAAAAATAAGGCTGAGAAAGTAAAGCAGGAAATTGCTGGAACAATTGACCAAAAGATAGCCGGATTTAAACAATCGACTGATTCGGAAATTGAAAAAGCGAAAGCAAAAGCAGAAGAAGCCCTGAAAAAAGCTGGCACATTGCCAGATACCACAGCTCTTTCTGATGAAATCAAGCGTCAATTGCTAAATAGTCCCGATTTGGCTCGTAAAGTGACAGAGACATTTGCGAGTGACAACAATGGCAATGTTATCTATGGCAAGATTTTGCAGAACATCCAGACCGAATTTACAACTAGAGCAACTTTCAACGGTTTTGTTGGGAGCACTAATAGCGATCTTTCAAATTTAATGACAAGAACAATGGAAGCTGAAAGTGCTATCCAAAGGCAAACCATTGAGTTTAACAAGCTAACCGAGAGTAACAGATTATACGAGCGTATTATTGGTACATCCGAAACAGACGCACCAGATAAGCTATCACGGCTTGTTATGTCTAGCGAGATTTTCCAGACCGAAGTCGGGAAGTATTCGACACAAGGTGGCCCGAATATGCTTCGAAATTCGAGGGCAGATGATGGGTTGAAATATTGGTCAGAAGCGAACGGACAATTGAGATTCACAGCTCACGAATTCTATTTTAACGGTCAAAAACGAATATTTGAGTTGAGATCGGGTGCAGTTGTTAAAAGTCCACGTTTTATCGTCAAGCGTGACGCTGAATACATTTTGAACATTTTAGGATTTGACAACAACTCAAAAAGTTTCAAGGTTTATTTCTGTAAGCGAAAGAAAGGCGCAGTACCAGAATACCAAGAAAAGCAATTGATCTATGGTGGTGTACCAAGATGGACAGATGGCCCAGTTTTCGATAATGGGAAAACAGTCAAAAAATCGTTTAAATTCAACGTAGAAGATTTTGACGAGGGATTCTTACAATTTGAATATGTCGGGAACGATAATGGTAGGTGGGCTGGTCTATTTATGACCGAGTTAGATTTTTACGAAGGCGCAAGTGATCGATTATGGCAACCATCGCCAGAAGACAGCGCTGAACCTATCGAGGCGGTCAGAACGCAAGTAACACAGCTTGCCGGATCGTATTCAATCAAAAACATTAACAGCGCTGGCGATATCATCAGCGGTGTTAATCTAGGCGCAGATGGGACAAACCGTTTTGTTGGGAAACTAACTCACATTACAGGCGAAACACAAATTGATAATGCAGTTATCAAATCTGCTATGGTTGATAAATTAAAAACAGGTAACTTTGAATCTGGCTCTGTCACTACTCAAATCCTCGCTTCAAATGCAGTAACTGCCGATAAATTGCTTGTGGATTCGGCGATGATTAATAAGTTGGTGACAAATAAGGCTTTCATCAAGGAATTAATTTCTCAAAAGACCTTTACCACAGAATTAGACGCAATCAAAATTGCTGCTGAAAGAATTCAGGGTGGGCGGTTAAGTTCCAATAATGGCTCGACTGTCTTTGATTTAGACAATGGTACATTAAATTTGTACTCAAACACAGGAACAATTCGACGGATTGATGATACAAGTGCTTCACAATTTATCAAATTCAATCAAGTCGGTCTCGTCGGTGAATTTCTAAGAGACAACAAGGCTGCCAGAATCGTCATTGGTACAAATCAGGATAAAACTGAAAATACAGAGAATAGCACATTTGCTGGGATGCGCTTATGGTCAGGAACGAAGAATGATGTAAAAGAATCTTTATATGAACTTGTTGGAGATCGCATCATATTTTATGCAAATGGGCAGTACAGAAGTCCTTGGATTATTCACAATAACACGAAAGACGGGAATAGTTATCTTATCCCGATGAATGAGAAAGGTGTTAAACATAATTTGGGGCGAGGCGATAAACATTTTAGCAAAGCTTATATAGATGATCTATTTATTGGGAAAGGTTCACAAAATGTAGGAGACTATCTATGGGACATCTTAACTTGCTTCGGTATTATCGCTCGTTACGGTTGGGATCTGAAAAATGCGTCTGTACAAAGTCATATAAGGTCAAATTTCATCGATAAATATGGATTTAAATAGAAAGAAAAATAAATGAACGAAAATACTTATGTATCAATCATCGCAGATCTAGCTAATCAATTGGCTAACAAATCAATCAATGAAGCTGAATTTAAAGCTCGATTGACTGAGTCACAACAACTTGTAGCACAACTTGCTCAAGAAGTTGAAAGCTATCGCTCTGTCCTAGAGTCTGATAAGGACTTGAAGGATCTTTTTGAAGAAATTAAGAATAAAAACGAGGTAACTAAATAATGGATTATAAAGTACAATTTAAATCATATGATGCAGTAGCTAATACTACGAAAGTAGCAATCAAGCAAGACTTTCCATATCGTGTATTTGAAGAAATCTTGCCAACAAACCGCATGGCAGAGGATGATGCAACACTTGTTGAAGCAGTATTGAACATCGTCCGCATGGAATTGGACACATCTGGTGCGGTTGTGACCATCAAGAAGGAGCTGGACAAAGCTGTAGAAGCTAACAAAGATGCCATCGCTAAGATCCAAGAATTGACCAAAGAAAAAGAAGAGATGGCTCAACAAATCCAAAGCATCAAATCAGTGGCTGATTGGTCAGTTCTCGCTCGTGTAACAGACACAGACAACCCACTCGATCCAACTTTGTATGCTCGTGGATTGGAATTGGTAGAAACTGGCCAAGTTGGCAAAGAATATAAGGCACATGATATCTTTGTTGTTAATAACCCAAATCACATCGCTAAATATGGTGAAGGGACTCGTGTGTTGGTACAAGTTAACAACGATTTCACTTACAATGGCGAAACCGTGGAAGAACTAGAAGGCAAATTGTCACAAGATGGCAAATTAGCAGTGTGGAAATGGGAGCTTCCAAAGGAAAACAAACCAGCGCAACCAAGCGGAGATCTTGAAACAGAGCCAGTCGCAGTACCTCAACCACTAATTTAAAAAGAAAGGTTGGTGGTCGATTTATGGTACATTTTACACCAGAAGATGTTTCGATGATGGTTGGATTTATCGGGATTCTCCTTGGTATCTATGGCAATTTCAAGGGCAATATCGTGGCGCAGGAGAAACGTATGGTCATTATCGAAAAAGATATCGAGACCATGCGCGACTTTCGTCTAACAGCAGTGAGACGACTTGATAACCACGACGAACAAAATAAGTCTCTACTTATCCTCGCAGAGCAGGTCAAGGCCTTGAGCGAGGATATGAAGGAACTTAAAGCATTAATTCAAAATAAAAAATAATTAAGAGGTAACATCATGAAAATTAACTGGAAAGTACGTTTTAAAAATAGACAATTTTTAACACGCTTGGCGCTTGCATTAGGGTTGCCTATCTTGGCTTACTTTGGTATCAAATTTGAAGATTTGACAAGCTGGGGCGCAGTATTCGCCTTACTTGGTAAGTTTGTATCAAACCCTTACCTTGTAGGTTTGACTATTTTCAACGCTTGGAATATCGTGCCAGACCCTACAACCGCTGGGTATGGAGATAGCACACGAGCGCTCGAATACAAAGAGCCAAATGCTGATTAAAAGACTGGCTCTTAAAACAGCAATCTTTGTAATGGCCACTGCCTATTTTTGGGTGGTGGCTTTTGAATTTAGGAAGGAGCAATAAATGGCTACTTTAAATGATATTTTAGGATATGCAGAAGGACTAGCAGATGCTGGGACTGGCGTATCTATGAGCAAGTGGGGTATGCAGTGCGCTGCACTACCGAATGCTATCTCTACTTACTTTTTTGGCAAAACTCTCTGGGGAAATGCTATTGATCTACTCAATTCTGCCCGTGATTTAGGTTATGAGGTGGAATATAACCAAGAGGGCAATCTGGACAGTAAACCACGAGCTGGGGCAGTATTTGTACAAGAAACTACTTACTTGTTTGGTCATTCATATGGCCATACTGGCCTAGTGATTGAGGATAGCGATGGATATACCATGCGTACCATTGAACAAAATATCGATGGTAACGAAGACAGTCTATATGTCGGTGGCCCAGCACGGTATAATACCCGTGATTTCACTGCTATTGTTGGCTGGTTTTACTTTCCAGTTGACGGCAAGCCTGCACAAGTAGAGCCTATCACACCAGCTGAGCCTCTCACGGTTGATTCTAACGGATTCAATCCAGAGACAGGAACATTTACAGTCGAAGTATCAGCGCTTAATGTACGGTCTTCTGCTGGATTAGCTGGTGAAATTGTAGCAGTCTATACTGCTGGAATGGAAATTAATTATGACGGCTGGTTAGACAACGATGGTTATATCTGGATTACATACATCGGTGCATCTGGAAATCGTCGATATGTAGCAGTCGGCCAATCAGAGAATGGGCAACGGATCACAGACTTCGGTTCATTTTCTTAAAACAAGGAGGATTTAATGACATTATTAAATTCTACGAATTTAAAGCAATTTGAAGGAGGGGCAATCGTCAAGCAAGGCGATTCTGCCTCTCTATTTGGTTATGAGTTACTGGACGAACGGTGCAAACCTGTCAATAAGTTAAATGGGAAAAGTGCCACTGTCAGAATTTACAATTCGAAAGGCAAGCTCACACTTGAAGGACTTGTCGAGAAATCGAAAGTGAGTTTTAAACTTGAAAAAGTTCTACCAGTAGGCACATATCTGATTGAGATTGTCTGTGGTGGTTATATTTTCCCAAGTGACAGAAGCGCTCGGCTAGAGGTTACGAAATCTGCAGAAGAATTTACAACAGAAGAAGTCCTAAAACTTGTGAAAAATGATGTCAAAGCAGAAATCGACAAGTATATCGCAGAGCATCCAAATGGGCCAAACACAGAAGAACTGCCAGATTTAACAACACTTTATAATCTAGCTAAAATTTGAAAGGATAAGAAATGACTACTTTAAACACAGAAAGACTAACAAAATTCGCCCAAGCAGTCGGAACTGATATCAAGGATATCAAAACACAACTCGCTAACAAGGCTGAAAAATCAGAAGTCGGTCAAGGCGGCATCACGCAAGAGCAACTAAACACTGCTATCCAAGGCGTGAAGATTGCTATTTTGGGCGAGGGTGTGCCGGAAAAGCTCGACACTTTGAAGGAGATCGCTGATAAAATCAAGGCTGGCGAAAATCCAGACAGTGCGATTGTGTCTAAAATGACAGAACTGGGCGAGAAATTCACGACATTAGAGAACACTGACTTTGTACAGATTTATAATTCTGCCAAAAATACCCTCTAAGGAGGTTAAACATGGAGAAATTAAAGAAAGCTATAGAAGCTATTGGGCGTGATATTGGAACAATCCAAGCTAACCAAGGCGGAGCGCTACAAACTTCCAAGGCTTACGAATTATTCCCGACTTACTCAACTTTACAAGCACAAATGACGACCAATATCAAAGAGAAACACCTTGAACTTGGTCTGGATGCTCTCATTGATGACAAACTGAAAAATGGCGGTGACCCGTTTGTCACCAAGTCGAAAATTCCAGTAGTGGACACTACGCAACTAGCTACTAAGAACGACTTGGAAGAACTCAAACGTAAGGTCGGAGCTGGTGGAAGCAGCACTAGCACAGAATTAAAAGGACAAGGCTTTCCATACGCTCTCAATGCTGACATCGGTACGATATATACTGATACCACGGCTAAAAATGGAGCGGTGAAGTGGATTAAAAAGACCAATGGAACTGGTGCGGGTGCTTGGTCTGTATTGTTTGGCGATGTCAAATTTAGACCAAAAAATATCAGCTCAAATCAAACTAATGCATATGTTGAGTTTAGACGCACTAATTCAACGGTTGAAATTAGTTTTGGTGGCCTTTCTTGGGGTTGGTTTGGTATCGTGAGACGAGGCGCACCCGGTTACGTTCCACAAGGTTCAGACCGAGAGCGTAATGTGGTGATTTTAAACGTAAACAGTGTACCAGTTGGTTTTCGTTCTTTAAACTCAAAACTAGGTATCATGACCAACGACAAGGGGAAGCGTCTTGGCACATTTTATCTGGGCGGGGCGGGTGATAATCACCAGCTACGCTTACAATTCGATGATCCCGTACCTACTGATAGAGATATCGGAGACTTGCGGTTTACTGATATGTCCTATATCACAGATGACCCGTGGCCAGAAACTTTGTAAGCTATAATATATAAGACACACACCCTCCCAATTCGGGAGGGCTTTTTTTATTGCCTTTTTCTGAAACTAGTTCCAGAATAAAAAATCTTTAATTATTTTGATAAAAAGTGTTGACAAACTATCATACATGATATATAATGAATATGTAAGATGAATGAAGGAGAAAACAAAATGAAATCACAAGTAATGAGCCTAGCATGGAAAATCTTCAAAAATGAAAAAAATGACGTAACTTTCTCAACCGCATTGAAATTGGCTTGGAAAACTGTTAAACGCCAATACATGGCAGATGATTTCTATTTCTTCCGTTCTTCAAATGTTAAATTTCAAGGTGTCAAAAAATGGTTCGCTGAAAAAGAATTTTACGGACGCAATAAAAAAGATTTGGCGTTCATGTCTGTTACTGCGATTAGCGTTAAAGATTTGGTCGAAGAGACTGAAAAAGCCGTTAAACTTGAAATCGTAACACCTTATGGCACTTCTACTAAATGGTATCCAAAGAGCGTGCTCGCTTAATTTTAAAATAAAAAGGAGAAATAAAATGGAAATCAATAACGATATTAAAGGCTTAATTTTGGAATATGTGGGGCGGTATTTCCGTTATGAGAACGACTTCTACCGTCTTCCTAATATCAAATTCACGGACGCTAACTGGCAGAAATTCAAGAATGGTGAAACTTCTATCGAGAAGATGGGGGCGTCAAGGGTCAATGCCATGCTAGATTGCTTGTTTGATGATTTCGAGCTTGCTATGATTGGTAAGGCTCAAGATTACTATTATTTCAGCAATTCGCTTAAAATGAATATGACGTTCCATACTTACTATGACCAGTTCAAGAAGCAACAACTCCTAAAATGGATTGAGAATAGCCGTAATGATATCATCGGGGGGACTGGCAGAATGTACACGGCGAGCGGAAATTGGATTGCTAACGCTTATCTTGAGGTGGCCTTGGAAAGTAGCAAAGTCGAGGACAGTTATATGCTTCAACTGCGGTTCAAGAATTATTCTCAAGACCCTAGACCAATACCATCAGGCCGTCAAAATCGCCTTGAATGGATCGAGAAGAATTTAGAGAATATACGATAATTGAAATAAGCCACCCTTGAGGTGGCCTTTTTTGTGTTTATAACGGAAAATCTTAAAATTGTCTATTATAACAGACAATTTACCTTATAAGCTCTTGATTTTTTTAATAGATAGTGCTATAATAATTGTACACAGATTTTGAACAATCTACTAAATAACCAAGTGAAGATAGGGTGACACCTTGCTTGGATTGTATACATAATTCCCGTTACGCTTCCCGTGAGATATTGTGGGAAGATAAGTAATTCTCTTTTGAGTGATCGAAAGAGATCATGAAGTGTAAGAAGATTGAGGGTGTATGTAGTATAGAGGTTGTGCGTAATTAGATCATTATCAGACGGTGGCAGTGACAATAGACGCTTCCAGTGGAAGAATAATCTAGCAAGGCCTTATGTAGCAGTAAGAACCAAACTAGAAAAGCTATAATAAACTGTTTTGCACTTGAGGTTGAGACATCAGCCAATAACACCAAAGATAAGTACAAGTAGCCCAAATTGTGCAGAGAATTTACGAGATATATTGTGCTAAAATATTAATCTGAATGTCGGGTGAAAGTTGGACGTAACCAGTCGTGCCTAGCCATTAAATCGCTACGGAAGTTATAGGGTCGCTCCTTATGGCTCAGACCGTGGTAGGCTATCGGTCAATAAATTGCGTACAATCGAAGTAGAGCGAAGGCTCATTTAATAGATTGTTTAAAGTTTGTGTATACCCTTGCTCCTTGCAAGGGTTTTTCTTTTCGAAAAAGCAATAATTTTACTATCCTTGATTGAAATGCTAGTTGTTTTGCTGATTATTAGTGTTCTTCTCTTGCTCTTTGTTCCAAACTTGACCAAGCAGAAAGATTCGGTAACGGATACAGGAAATCGAGCAGTTGTCAAAGTTGTGGAGAGTCAGGCTGAGCTCTATGAACTCAATCATC
>ERZ772908.38-NODE-38-length-40674-cov-4.82855_pt1 | contig 40674 bp, 55 predicted proteins | sample MGYA00512121_ERZ772908 | MGnify/ENA primary metagenome ERZ772908 (study PRJEB29015, sample SAMEA2738084) | human oral metagenome | biome: human oral; feature: human-associated habitat; material: saliva | place: China | collected 2264 ... | reverse complement strand
ATTCTAGGCTATTTTATCTTATTTATTCGAAAAAAGCACGAAAAAAGAGCACACAGCAACTTTTAAAAACACGATAGATTACAGTATTTTACAATACGCTCTTAAAATAAGGATAAAATGAGCTTTTTTATTAAATCTTTACTCACGATTACGGCAAATTACAGAATTTTTGCCCCTTTTTTGCCCCTTTTTGAAACAAAAAACCGCCGGCGATATGCTAGCGGTTAGTGTAATTAAATTTGAAAGTAGTTTACAGATTACAAGGTTGTAATTAAGCCGTCTGGTTCAATTTTGAAAGCCTCTTTATCTGCCATGCGACCATCTGGTAAGAGCAAGTAGTACCCTCCATTGTAAGGTACAAAAGTGTTTGATTTCATTTCGCCATTTTGAGCATCAAGATAGTACCACTTATCATACCACTTAACCCAGCCATTTTGCATAGCTCCATCACGGTTGAAATAGTACCATTTTCCATTGATTTTTTTCCAAGATGTAGCCATGTATCCGTCCTTATCAAACCAATACCATCTTCCATCTTTATATTTGAGCCATTTGTCAGTATAAGCATAGCCTTTATCGTCAAAATAAAACCATGATTTATTTTCCTCAATGTACTCAAACTGAGATTTAGGATATGTACCATTTGCTCTAGCGTACCAATACCCGGTGTTGTCTTTTTGCCACCCTTTTTTGACTTCTTTAGGTGTTACATCCGGATTTGTCAGACGGTAAATGTAATAGTAAGGCTGCCCGGCTGCTAACCATCTCTCATCATGATCGTTGATAGAGATACCGTTGTAAGCATAGTTACAATGAATAATATTATCACTATCAATAAACATACCTGTATGTCCACCAGCACCAGCACTAGCACCTTTTCTACCCCAGATAAAAATATCTCCACGCTGAGCGCTCCACGGTGTATTTTCTGAGATAAGAGTGTAGCCGTTGTTAATCAGCCATTTATGCTGATACTCAGTATTTACAGCCCAGCCGGCTGAGCTAGCCCCAGCACTTCTCAGAGCATAATAGACTGAACTTGAGCAATCATAAGACTCCTCACCGTCCCGATACTCCATACTGTATGTTACTTTACCTTTTCTTGCTTGCATCCAAGCAATAGCATTATCAATATTTACTGCCATTTTTTTCTCCTTTTTTATGGTAGCCGTGTAGGCCACGGCTCACTAGTCAAGTAAGATATTGCACTTACTCGAATATCTCCAATATCTTTATTAGTAGGCACCGGATCAGTAAACTGAAACCTCAGCATGCTACTATCTCCAGTTCCTCCTAAGTACCATGTTCCATAAGGCGTGCCCTTGTCGTTATAGATCCCGCCAATCAAGCTAAACTCTGACCTAAATCCTTGAGGTATCCCGTTTAGTCCTAAGATGTAACAGTTACGGTCACGGTCACTAGGTTGTATAACATATCCGGGGCCTCCTCGTCTTACAATACCAAACCATCCCCAATCAAGCCCTCCAAATTGGTAAGTAACCATGTTATTTACACGTCTGATTTTTAAATAAGAAGCTCCTAGCTTTGAAACAATAGGGAGGTTGATCCATCCGGTATCACCCATTAGAACTTCCCAGCCCTGATTGTCATTGCCAGAGCGTTTGATCCATTTGAGAGCCTTGTTTGTAACAGCAGTATCAACATAGGTAGTCCCAACAGGGGCGGTAACTCGACCGTTAGGCATCCCGACACCGTGTATCTCATACTCAGACACTTGCCCGCTAGTGTTAGCCGGGGCATTTTGTGGTAAGGTTACGCTGCCTCCTCCATCTGATAGAGAGAGGGTATTGCCACTAAGACTGAGTTTTTGAGGCGTTTTAGGTATAGAGGCTAGCTGCTCTTTTGTAGCAAAACCTTTCCCTTGTTCCTCGATAGCTGCTAGTTTTTGCTTTACCTCAGTATCGTTATAAGGTTGAGGTATTTCTGATTTTTTAGCATATCCCTCTAAGCTTTGATGCTCAGTAAGATAACCCTTGCCAGCAAGAGCCTCATTTGTTACAAAACTTGAGGTATCAATAGCCGGCTTGTTTTCAAGTTGTCCCACTCGTTCCTTGAGTTCTGTATCATTGTACGGCTGAGGTATTTCTTGCTTTGTTGCATAATCAGACAATGATTGATGCTGAGTGAGATAGCCTTTATTTTCAAGCTCTTGCTTTGTTACTAGGTTACTAGTATCAATACCGGGCTTGTTTTCTAAGGCCTCTAAACGCTTTCTCAAGGGCTCATCATTATAGATGGTGTCATTATCAGAATTTTCTTTTAAACCCTCAACTTCGCCTCTTAATTGCGTTAAATCGTCATTGTTAGCCTTTTTAGATAGCTCAGCCCTCAGCTCACTATCATCATACGCCCCGCCTTGACCTTGAGGCATGTTTTGAGCTATTGCCTCAGCTAGCTCATCTTTGGTAACAATGTTATTTACTTCGACAATACGCTTTGTTTTTTGCTCCATTACAGGGGCTTGTTTAGATTTGTCAATCTCACTAACCTTTACATGGAAAGAAAAAGCATATACATCCGCTGACTGCTCAACCTTTTCAAAGTAAATATAGCCCGTGACTGTTTCGGTTGCAATAATCAATGAGTTGTCAAATTTGACTGTAAAGCTATCGCCGTCAATGATAGCCTCGACTTCCTTATAGCGTTTTGTTGCTTTGAAATAGAAAAGACAGATTACTTTTGTAGCACTCAGCCCCTCCATTGAAAACTTAAACTCAGCTATCTCTTTATCGTGACTATAAAGCTCATGATTTAATTTTTCAATACCTCTAACATTACTAGATAGAGCTATCTTTTTCTCAATTACTTTTTTCAATTACTTACCTCCTTTCCTTAAAGAAAGAGAACCCAAACGGGCTCTCTTGTGTTTAGTCCTCACTTGGCTCAGTATAACTTAAAGCTCTTGTACTATCTGATAGCCCCGCTGTCGTTGGATCCGGCACCATGTTTAAGGCACTCACGATTGATAGCCCGATAAGGTAAGGGTTTGACAAGTATTTCAAGAATAACTCATAAACCCCAGCCCAGCTAGTCAAGTCCTCAAATTTCAAACTGTAATAAGTCAAAATAGGTAAGACAATAGCAAGTGCAAAGCGCATAACAAACGCTCTATTTTTAAAACGTACTAACCAGTTAATTTTCATTTTTAGTTCCTCACATCTAAAGTATTATATCTGTTGAATAAGCTATCAATCCGGCCATTGCCTCCTAAGTCTTTATAGCTTTTGTGCATCTTATGGATAATATCAGCCTCATGGACTGTTGTATATCCTCTTTCAAGAGCAACCGTTATATCACGCTCAAGGCGTAAGTACATAGTCACTAGATGAGCTTTATCATGAACAATGAGCTTATCATTGACCTCTGATATTTTTTTCTTGTTATCCTCACCGATAGCGTGGATAGTGTTTAGCTCATCTTTTAACTCATGAAATTGCTCTTTGTTAAGATTGCCGGATTTACTAGCTTTCATACCGAACCAGCCCGTAGCAATTACTCCGATTGTAGGGGCTAGCTGTGTGATAGCGTGTATCAATTTCTCAATTAAATCAATCCATGTCATACCCTCTCCTTAGTCAATACGAGGCATTACCACGGTCAATACTCCTTGCTGCAACATCTCAGCAAGTGATTGCTCTTTCCAAGTGTAACCCTCAGTAGCTTGCATCTGGAATTTAAAGATAGTTTGCGTACCTTTAGGCCATTTTGGATTGGTATCATACGGATAAGGCATAGTGACAATATCGCCATTGTTGTATCTAGTGTCCTTGACTAGCGGCTTGACAAAGCTAGCAACTTTATTATAGGTATGAGTTGGCATACCTCCACTTTGTGAAATAGCAAGAGCAATTAGTACCTCTGTAATAGCTGAAACAGTATCAAGATTTTCTTTCGTATCTGCTGCTGTTTGCTCAGCTTGAGCCGCTGCCTCTTTGTTTTTCTGTAACTCTTGATCTACCTTGCTAAAACGTTCATTCTCAGCACGCTGTGGAAAGTTCTCTTGATAGATTACATCAAGGGCAAGGTCAAGCAGTTCCGTATTAGACAAGCTGATTTTATCAGCCGGCAAGAATACCGGTACATTTGCCCCCGCTGAGTTTACTAGTGTGACTTTGGTTGACGATACCGCACCGCTGCCATCATATTCTTGTGATTTTGAGCCATATTCAAACTTCATATATTTTCCTCCTTTATGAAATTATTATCTTCTATTTAATGTAGGTTTTTTTACGCTTTTAAGGGTAAGGATCATTTGTAATGTAAGTGACTGTCCCTGTCCAATATTTATTGCCCGGCGATTTACTTGTCAGACGGATTTTACCATCTGAGGCAAGGTGCAAGATAGCTGTACCTGTTACAGTTGAGTCTGAGACACCTTGCAATACAAAGTCAACCTCTTGAGCTGGTCTAAATCCAGCTGGTATTGTTTCTTTGACTTCTCGATAGTCTGAAATTGTAGCAATATCTGTAATTTTTCTTTCTGTTGAAATTGTGACAAGATTTCCATTTCTTGTTACATTACCATTGATAAACCAGCCTAGTTCAATTTTTCTTGTAACAATTTTCTGCAAGTCATCTTTTGTAACAATCTCTTTCCATTGTGACGGTTTCCACTCAGCATTGTTATTGTACGTCCTAAAGAAAAGCCTTTTTGAATTTAAACCTGTGAAAAATTGCACGCCTTTCCAACTGTCAAGCCAATAATTTTGGAAAAGCCCCCAATCGTTGCCAGTAGGATTGTCGCTGTACTTATCATTTCTCCAACCAAACTCAGTAGCTTGTTTATTCCAAACATCATTCCATTGGTTACTAGCTCTACTTAAACCTCCATTATTCTGAGTAAGCTGATATTGTTGGATAGGGGTATTGTTTGAGTAAATATCGCCTAGTACATCCAAAGAGCCCGGTTTACCAAACTCTGCAACTTTACCGATACCTACACGGCCATAGTTATCGTAAGACATAACCACGCTCTCAGTAGCAACTGTAAAGGCAAACTCAACACTTGTAAACTTATCCTCTAGCTTACCGATTACATGAAAGGATTTATTTGCCGGATAGTTCCCCGATAGATTGGCGGCTGAGTTAGTGAGTGTATGTACTGTTGTATAGATACCTGTTGCACTTCCATTATCAGCCGTATAATTTGAGCTGCCTAGTTGAGCAACTTTGAAAGATAAGGCCATTGTGTTTCTTTGCCGTCCCCCTTGCATAATAGGGGCAATCCGGGCATTTCTTATAACTTGCAATACATTAGGATGCTCTCTAGTTCTAAGAGCTGAAAAGCTGAAAGAGGGAGCAAAATACTCTAGTACATTGATATTTACAGTCTTTGTATCTGAGCGCTGCCCTCGACTATCAATTACGTAAGCTCTGATAGAGGCTGAGCCTTTAAAATTCATCATACCTAAACGCCCGCCGTTTTCGGTAACAATGTGATTTTTACCGACAATCTCAGCCCGATACCCTGTTATTTTTGAACCATAAGTACCATTAGCACCGTTGAAAGTGACTTTAATATCTGAGATAATCTGCAAAAAGTCATTACCAGAAAGCAAAGCACCCGCAGCGGCATGAGTATCTGTTAAAGAGATACCCGTAAAGCTTGGTTTGAGGCCGCTTGGTATAGATGCTGTAAACTGTTTGCTCTGAGTTCCTATTTTGGTATTACCGCTATATGTATCAAGATAGAGCGTGCCTGTACCGCTGTTAGAGTTAGGGATATTGCTAGCAAAGTCAACCGGGATAGTCCATGAGTGACTAGTTGCAACATTTGTAGCAATAGTTCCACTCTTACCAGCCCATGAATACCTTAAAGTATGAGTAAAATTATTGTTTTGTCTATTGATAGTGATAGCAAGATTTGAACCAATCACGCCTTGACCGATAGACAAATTACTCAATCGTGGTATAGGTGATAGGCTTATATTCGCCGTTACTGTCATTGTTTTATGCAATCCATTATTAGGATTGAACGTGCAAGAAAGAGCAAAAGTTTTAGTCCCATCTGCATTATGATTGATAACGCTTGAACCACTTGCAAGCTCAGCCTCTCCGTCCCAAACTTCCCATCTAGGATTGCTTGAGTTAACGTTACGCCCATCTAAAGTAAGAGAAAGTGTACTGTCCCCTTGTAAGTTATAAGTGTGATAATAAACCGGCCTACTAACTGTCGCACGCCAATTTACAGTAGTTGTATTAGCAGCAATATTCTGAGCGCCTTGCTCGATATATACATTTAAGTATAAACCGTTATTTGAATTACTGTATTTTGCCATTTTACCCTCCTAACCAACATAACGGATAACATTTATATCCGGATTTAAGTAGTACTCCTCAGTTCTAAACCGTCCAACTTGGATAGATGCTGTGAAAATACCGTTGTCAATATGGATAACCCCTTGAGAGATATACATTACCTCTTTACCAGCTGAAAGCATTGAGATCCGGTCATGAGATACCTTAATTGTAGAGCTTGCATCACTCTTACCAATAATCATGCCCTCATTTGAAAAGCTCATATACGTATCAATGAAAGTCTTGAGCTCTTTCATGCCTCCAAACTCAGTAGTAAGTAACTCAATTCTACGGCTAGCCTCGATTAAGTCAGACTCAGACTTCTTTTGAGCCTCAGCATTTGATTGTACAAAGACATTGTAAGCTTTCTCTAGCTCACTAAAGGCCTCCATTGATGCCTTTGCTTTTAGCTCAGCCTCGTAAATTTGAGCCTTTTCATTAAGAGCATTAAGCTGCTCTTGAGTCAGTCCTTGATCCGCTTTGCTATCAAGTATTCGCTCTATATCCTCTTTGTCTGTTTTTATCTTTGTCCAGCGGTCAAACCATTTATACCTTGCTTTATCTGTGCTAGCAACTTCTTCCATATCTGAGTAGTAACCATAATAGCGCTGATCGTTATCTATCAAAGATAAGTTAGAGCCGTCTGGGTTGTTTGAGAAAGCAAAATGAATATGAGTTGATTTTCCGGGCGCTCCAATTCGACCATCTGTTACATTGACAAGTGAGAGCTCATCAACTGCCACTCTATCATTACCAATATAAGCGCCAATCGTTAAAGTAACTGTATTAGTTATCTCTTGCCCTCTTACTGTATAGGTCATACCAGTAGTCACTTTATCATTTAAGCTCCATCTCCACGTTACGCCGGCTGAAATTAGTTTACCGCCTTTATAAAGTGTAGGAGTGATAATAGTTTCACCACTATTATTTTTGAAAATGATACCGTTGTTAGTTGAAAGTTTGATTGTATAAGGTTTAGACTGCTCAAATAAGCGCTCAAAAGCCTCTTGTATGCCGTCTGATAATTGATTTTCAAGCGCCTTAAAATTTGAAAATACTGTTTTATTACTTGCCGGATTTGAAAAGCTTATCCGTTGCTCTGATACCCTTGCTTGGATAGTCAAAAGAGGGGCAAACCCCGCATCATGTATCTTGACTGTATCTCCAATCTCAACATCAACATATCCATCCACCTCATAAGTGATAGCCGGGTAACAATGTTTTTTAAGTTCATTGTATGCTAAACGCCTCAACTCTTTAGGGTTGTCAGTATCATAGCTAAAGTCTTTTCTTGTCCATTGATCCTCAGCTGTACCGTGTGAGAATGTTGATGGATAGAGCTGCATTGATAGAGGTGCATACAGGGACTCGTTTCTTTGGTAAAACTCACAAATACCGTCTTTATTGTACTTTTTCCAATCGTCAAGCCCTCGGATTGTTACCACTTCCTCAACATCTTCACCAGCTCCATTTTTAACCGTTCTTTTACCAGTCGGGCGGATTGTATTAAAGATACCTGTTTTATCAACTTTACGGCGGATTGATTTGATATTCTTGCCATATTTTAACTGTATATCGTTTCTGATACGGCCTACGCCTTGATGATTATCATCATTTTCATGATAGATATTAACGCTAAACTTCTTAATAGTGCTGTCAGCGTTTAATTGTGTATCAAACTCAATCTCAGCATCAAAATTTTTGGCAAGACTGAGCAAGCGGGCAAGTTTGGTTTCTTGCCCTTGCCACTCAATCGTCCTTTTCTTATCTGATACCTCATTGATACCAATAGCTAGATGAGTATAATACAGTAAATCCATAGCCTCACAATATTCTGCAAAGCTCATAGCCTTTGTAGCCTTGTAAGGGTTAGCTATCTCATTGATAAGCTCAAGGTTGAGGTTTTCACAATAACATTTTATTGTTTGCTCATCTTCCTCAACTGTCATAACATTAAAAATAAAGCTCTTGCCTTTATACCTAAACGATACCCACGCTCTTTCATTGAGGTATTGATAAGCACTTGTTAAAGCTGTATCTGATTTAATTGCTTTCTTGAATACTGTAAACTCAAAAGTAGATGATCCAGTAGGCAAACTTCTTACCCATGTATCGCCATAATAATTGAGTGTATTCTGTTTGCTATTGTCAACAAAAGCAACCTTTTGCAAGTTTGCATCATGAATAGTTAAGAGCATGATTAGAGCCACCTTTCCTCAAATTCGATTGTTACTGTTGGCTTTTTCTTAATAAAACTAGAAAAGTACATCTCTAGTTGAGAATTGCCGGGCGGTATAGATAGCCATTGTGAACCATCAACAACCTCTCCAGCTTTAGCGATACCATCAATATATACGGTATCATCTTCACTATTGATTACAGCCGTTGAGCCCATAGCATAACGATTAGGAATATCACCAAGCATAGGTACAAAGTCTTTTCTAAAAATTAACTCATCTAGGTACATATTCGATACCATAGGCTTATCGTGGAAAGCTCCTAAAGTAACATGGATTTTAGCTGACTTTTTACCTTTGATTTCTGGGATAACAAAGTTGTAATGTGATCCGTCATAATACACTTGTACCACGTTGTCATTACGCTTGATCTCAAATTGGCCTCTTTCTTTACCGAAAGGATTTAAGCGCTTATCCGCTGTACCTGTAAATGTAAGGCGTTTTAAAAAGTTATATCTGTCTTTGGTATCTGGTCTTAAAACGTTAAACTCACAATCTAAACCTAGTGAACGTTTAAATGTTTCAACGCCATAAAGAAATTGCCCGGCTGTATCTGATACAGTTATTTTTAAATACCCGTATTGCTTTACTGAGTCTGCAATAAATACTTGCTTACAAAATATATAATCATTTAATGAACCTGTTTCACCCGCTGCATCTATTGGAATGTCCCACGATAGCCCGGTTGAATAGTGTCCAGTCTGTCCTTGAATTAATTGCTCTCTTAACTTAACGTGGTTTTTACCCCAAAGATTTAAGAGCTCTGGTGTTCCTGTTTCGTTTTCATTAGCATAATTTGTAATTGACCTGTTTTTTGTAGCTCTACTGAAAGCCTCTGAGATTTTGTTATCTCGATAATCAAGTAAAATCTCTGACTTTTTGACAATACCAGTATCAGCTTCCTCACGGTTTCCCATCTCAAAAGCGGTATTACTATTGACAAGACCAATATAACCATTTTCAGCATTATGCTTGACTCTGACAATCGGGAAAGCCTCAACTGTACCATTGTTTTTGAGGTCAAAAATCATTTTATCCGCTGTGGTTTGAGCGTTTGAGTCACTATTAAAGTTTTTATAAACTGTACTGTGTGCCACTCCATCCGGAATCAAGAGTTTGATTTCTGATTTTTGCATCCATCTAGCGACATTATCCGGCGTAACATCATCAACCGGCATACCTAGATAATACTTATCCGGCTCATCTCCATAGGTGATTTTAACCGGCTCAGTTACTTTCAAGACACCGGCAAGCTCATGCTTGAGGCTTTCCATTGCAACCGGATCCGCTGCAAACATTGTAAACTTTACAGTATGCTCTTTTTCACCAATCTTTACCTGTTGGATATTTACGCCCAAAAGAGGGGCGTTATCTGTTGACACGCTCCTCTTGTTACCAATCGGGCGGATAATATCTGTTATACGAAAATACCTAGACATATCAACGCCGTTAAAGGTCATTAACTTTGTCATGTTAAAATACCCCTCATTCTGTTATCTCGTCTTGTTTGCTCGGTTTGTTGTCTTGCAAACTTATCACTTGTCTTAGCAACTAGCGTACCATCATCAAAGTACATAGCCGCTGGGCGTTTGACCGCTGTTTCTGCTACATCTAGGGCTTTCTCTAGCAATTCGCTAGATTTCTCCATAGTCACCTTGATTTTTTCTGCGATAGTTTGCTTGCTGCTTTGTTTAACTGACACTTGAGCGCCTAGTTGTTTGTCTAGTCCTAGCGCAATCTCTGGGCGGGCATCAATCATCATGCTATCCTTGAGGCGTAACATTGCATTTTTAACAGTACCGGCATCTTTCTCAATACCTACTGCAATACCTTGAGGGATAAAGCGCCCGATTTCATCTCTCATTACACGGGACGGGCTATGAATATCAAGAGCGCTCTTAATGGTATCTCTTACCCTTGAGGCAATAGATGCAGCGGTTGACATTACAGCACCGGCTCCATTGTTAAGACCGGCATTAAGTCCAGCCATAGCCATATCACCAACATAAGTAAAGTCTGAGTACAATGAGTTAAAAGGCGTTCTAATCTCACCAGACAAGCTCTGCATAGCGTTTATAGGCTCATTTGCACCCTCACCAACACCCTCGGCTAGACCTGTTGTAATAAAGCCCCCGTACTCATTAAATACACGGGATGGACTGTGAATATCCATAGAGCTCTTAAAAGCGTCTTTAGTCTTATCAGCCATATCAATCATTGCTGTACCGGCTGCGCCAGCTCCGCCCTCAATACCCTCTTTTACGCCGTTTGGAATTTCTTGTCCTAGACTTCCAAAGTCAGCGGCGGCAATCTCATCTTTTAGACCGGATGCTTGATCTTGGATCATACCCTTAATTTTATCTGTGACACCTAGTGAGCCGGTATCCATACCAGCGGTCAAGCCGTTCATAGCCGTTTGTCCACCTTTAGAGAATACCTCGTTAAGTTCTGCTAGTTTCTCATCTGAGGCGTTTACAAGCTCTTGCACGTACAATCCACCTTGAGGGCCCATCTCACGTAGTTTATTTAAGATACCCTCATCAACTCCACGCTTAGCAAGAATATTAAGGTTATCCGCCCACGTTGACATTGCCTCTTGGTTTTTTTGTAAGTTAGCAATCATCTCATCAACACTAATAGCTGATTTCATTTGAATTTGTTCAAACATGTTTGTAGCGGTATCTAACAACTCATTGTACTTAGTACGCATATCATCTATCGCTTTCTGTTGAGCTTTAGACATATTCTCATAAGATACAATTTGACGGTTAGCACCATTTTCAGTAGCGGCTGCCATAGCCTCTGAGGCTGCCTGTTGTACCTCTGAGGTTTTTTGATATTCTTCCTGTAATTGAGTTTGAGCTGTAACTAGCTCAGCCTCTTTATCATTGAGCTCTTGCAATTTCTCCTTACGGGTACCATCACTTACATTTGCCTCCTCGTTCCACTTGGTACGTTGCTCAGCAATAGCTTTCAACTGATTACCAATTTCAGCCCTTTTCTGCTCGATTTCTAGCAAGCTCTTTTGTGAGGCCTCCCACGTTGACTCAGCCTCCATTGCTGAGATACGTGCTTTGATTTGGTCGCTATTATGAGAGAGTGAGTCAGTATTCTTATCATAGGCAAGATTTAACCCTGTTACTGAGTCATTAAGTGCATCAATCTTTTTCTTGAGATTTTTCTTATCCGCTGCTGTTTTGTTCGTCTTTTGAGAAAGTTGTACAATTTCATCAGCTAGCTTTTGATAAGACTCTGTATTACCTTTTACCGCTGCAATATTCTTTTGTCGCTCTTTTGCCCCTTGTTTAACTGAGTCAATCAGATCATCAGTACTCTTAACAAGTGCCTCTTGTTCGTCTTTGAGCTTTTTAGTTTCTTCACTTTCCGCTGTGAGCCATTGATAGAGGGCTACACCTAAACCGACTAGTAAACCAATACCAGCGACAACCCAGCCAATCGGGCCGGTTAAAGCCGTCAAAACAGCATTTAAAGCCGTTGTTGCAGCCGTCGCAGCAATAGTCGCAGCCGTTTCAATAGAGATAGCACCAGTAAGCAATCCATAAAGAACCGTTGAAAGTGTCAAAGCTCCATTATTTGCCAAGTTTGCAACCATTTGAGCCTTTGTTACAGAGCCGCATGCTGCTTGAGCAGCCGTCATTAGATTGATAACTTGAACCGCTGCCGCTGCCGTTGTTTGGAATGTTTTCCAACCAGCAATTAAGGCTTGAGTCATTGCAATACTCTCATTTACTACCCTCATTGCGACAAGGGCTGATACTAGGCTTATAATAGCCGGGACAAGCGGTTGAATAACTGATACACCAGTTTTAAGTACAGTAAAGAGCACTTGAAATACCGGGATACTTGCCCTTATAACCTTTGCAATAAATGAGAAAGTTGCATTGATTATCACCTTTAAAGAGTCAAAATTCTCAGCAATACTCTTGCCGGTTGCTGCTTTAGTTAGATCATCAAGAGCCTTGATAGTGTTAGCAACACCTTTAACAATCGCATTTTTTAAGTTTCCGAATGAAGTCTGGATACCTTTACTATTTGTTTGAGCTAGTTCTGCAAAACCACCAACCCCCGCATCTAACTCAATGAGTTTAGAGGCGAATTGGTCGAAAGTGATCTCACCATATTTCAAAGCTGAGTAAAAATCATGTTGAGCTGACTGACCGGCAAAACCGAAAGCCTCAGCCGTTTTCTGCAAAGCGTAAGGCATGGTTTCTTGTAACGTTTTCCAACTTTGCATATCAACCTTACCGGCTGAAAGCATTTGAGCAAACTGTTGCAATCCACGGCTTGCATCCATACTAGATGCACCAGAGGCCAAAAAGGCGTTATTAAGTGCTAGTGTTAAGTCTGTTGACCGTCCTAAGTCCCCTGTGATAGAGGTTAAGCGTTGAGCTGTACCCACTACCTCGTTCAAAGTTGTAGGCAAGCCCTCAATACCATTTGCAAGTTTTTTAGTTGAGCGTGTCACATCCTCTGTATTGTGTCCCATAGCTTGCATAACTCTAGGAAAGCTTTCTAGCGTATCAAAACGCTGAATAGCCCCGCCTAGAGAGTCAACTAGCAAGTCAACTGCTTTAGCTGCTAGCTTAAAAACACCACCGACAAGGGCAAATTGTCCTAGTGACTTACTACCTATGTCCCCTTTTTTGCTGACCTTATCAAGCTCATCATTAAGAACCTTTACTTTATTACCGTCCACGTCAACTAGGATGGTAACTTTTCCATCTGCCATATTATTCTCCCTCCTCTCCTAGCCTATATTTTGTTTGTAATTTTCTCATTTTCTTCTTGTCCCCTCCGTCTGAGGGTTTCCATGCTCTGATTTGTACAATCTGTTGCATGATAGTATTGTCTGGTAAGGCGGTTAAGAGCGCTTTAAACTCTACCCACGATAGCCTATTTTGAGCCTTAAAGAGATTGATGCCGTAAGCTTGTAAAAAGCTAGCGTAAATATACTCAGCATCTTGCTCAAGGTCAATGACTCTTTCTTGTTCTTCCTCATCCTCAGCTATTGCTTGAGGTACGGGGTTTCCTAATAAGTCATATTGAACCATCTCTTTTTGAATATCTAAAAAGTGCTCTTTAATATAGATCCAACACTCAACCACCTCATCCATATCCTCTAGCTCCTCACCAGTTAGCAACTGTACGATTAAATAAGCTTTTTCAACTGTATTTAATTCTTCCTCTTTCATGATTTCAAAAACATCAAGAATTTTATTGAATGAAAGGTCAATATCATACTCGTTATCACCGATTGAAAAGCTAGTAACAAGCGCATCATTTAATTTCATGATTACACCTTATTTCTTTTTGCTTTTTGTGTTAGCTTTCTTTTTGATAGGAGTTGATTTGCCTTTATTAAGATAATGAGCAGCACGCTCTTTAACTACTTTTTTATGCTCATCTGCAATCTCCTCAAGTTTTTTATACATGAGTTCACCGGCCACCTCTAAAGCATTATTTAAGGCGTGAAAATCCGGATAGACTTTATAAAGCTTGTCAAAAGTGCCGTCACCAAAAATAAGGTCATATTGGATCTCTACTTTTTTCTTCTCAAGGTCAATAGCACCAGCGACAACATCTTTTGTCACGCCGTCACGCTCAATCTTGTTACCGATATTTGCGGTCACTACATCAAGTTCATATTGGACAAGGCGCTTTTGGATTTCTTCTTCTAGGTCATAAAAGCGCATCAAACTTTCTTGACTTGTATCAAACCACAACTCAACCTCTCCGATTTTAACCGGGAACCCTGTACGCTTTAGCTCAATCTTAATTTCTGACATCTTATTACTCCTTTATCTTGTTTAAAAAAGGGCAAGGCTTAACTGCCCGCCCTTGAAAAAGCTTTTATCCGACAATAGCTGACTCTTTCGGTGTTGCATTGTAAGAGATTTTACAACCGAAAGCCTCATAATCAGCCGCAGCACCAGAGCCGGCTTTAATTTCTGTTACTGTTGCCACTCCGACAAATTGTTTCTTTTTGTCAGACTGTACAACCTTATGCCATACTTTACGCTCGTCCCCGGTCTTATATTTCATAGCAGCAATAAGAGCTTGTGCTGGATCTTCTGGATCATAAGTGCCCTCAAAAGTGTAAGCACCTTTAACGCTGATTACGCTAGTTTCTTCTGTACCGTCACCGTCATAAAAGGCTTGATCTTCTGTTTTCTCATCTGTATCATCTGATACATCTGTGATCCATTTTGCAAGTTCTAGCCATGTACTTTCTCCGGTTGGCTCAGTTCCGTTGTTGTACGGAGCTACAAAGTGCCCACGTAGGGCGTTTTTTTGTCTTGTCATTGTTCTTTGTTCCTTTCAATTACAATTTTTGCCACAATTTCTATTGTGTAATAATAAAAGCCTTGAGAATCTTTACCTTTTGAGGCTGGACGGCTTACTTCCAAACCTAGATATTCGTATGAGTTGTTAGCGCTTGGTAACACTAAGTCAAACTTTGAAAGCTCACTAGTTACATCCCAGATAATTTCATTTGCTAGGCTGTTCTTTTTAGCCTTTACAGCAATTTCAAACGGCAAAGATACCTCTTGCGTGCCGTCCATATATTCTGTATCAACCTTGCCGCCCGGTATTTGATTGATAACTAGATCGTCTTTATCATCCTCAAAATAATCTAGGCGGGGCGTAAGTGGTAAGCTCATTGTTTTCAAGTGACTTAATAGCACTAACTGAAAATCGTTATTTTGTGTCAAATTTTAGCCCCTTTCAAAAATGCTTGTGCCCACTTGTCAGAATGATACTCGGTTACTTTCTCATCCCAGCGCTTGCCAGTTCCCGGCGTTGTATAGTTCCTAAAGGTTACAATGCCATTAGTACCGTAAAATTGAGCTCTTGCATATACCGTATTATAGACAACCGCTGTACCTTGTCCCTCGATATAGCCGGATGCTCTAAGACTTCCACCTCTCAAGGGTATGTACTCCTCAGCATCTAGTAGGATTTGACTAGCCACTTCATACTTTCCCCTTGCAAAAGCCGCCTCCGAAAACTTATCTTTAACGCCTTGCAAGTCAACTTTGATAGAGATACTCATTAGATCACCTCCACCTCAAAGCTAAAAGGCTTGCCGTTGATATAGTTAGGTTGATACCCTGTTACTGTATAATCACGCTCACCATCATTTACAATAGCCTCAAGCCATGTATCTTCAACCATTACATTTGAGATACTAGGATAGATATAAATAACCCCGGCTTTCTGCCTTACTTTAGAGTTATTGTATTTTGTACTTCTACTACCCGATACAGCTATTGACCGGTCAAACCTTACTGAGTCAACCACAATAGGCTCTGAGTATGTTTCATCTCCAAAATCATCTTTTTCAGCTATCTTTTTGACCGTGATTTTATCTTTTAGTAAGCGTTTATCTATCATAGTCCACTCCCACAATAAGACTAAAGCCCGCTTGTTTCAGTACATTCTCAGCATCTAAGCTAAGATTGAATTGCTGACCGCTTGAGCCATTGCCTCCGTTTTGATATGAGATTGAGGTACGCCCGATAGATACGCTGCCTGTAAGTTGTTTATCATCCGCTGTCAAGATACCACTAGCATCTAAGTAAGCAATTTGAAAGGCCATTGCAAGCTTTACGGCGTTTTTGCGATATTCTACCTCTTTTTCAAAATCAATGCCTTTCTGATAAAAGCCGTTTGTGTATAGATCTATTGCGATTTTCGCCCTTGCTGCTAGCTTTTCATATTCGCTGACCTCATCAAAGCCTAGCTCTGAGTATTCGTCTTGAGTTAAATAAGTCATGTAAACCTCCCTTAAAAATAAAGGGTGTTTCCACCCCTTATTTATTCTTCATCCGCTGCTACTTCTTCGATAACTTCTTCAGTTGGCTCTAAAGTATCGTTTTTATCAACTAACACTAGAACCTCTTTCACATCCGGGAAAGTATCTTTGAGCTTTTTGTTGACTTCTTTAGCGTAAGCCTCATCAAGCTCAATGAGTTCATCAACGATTACAGATTTTTCAAGTTGTTCAAAGTAAATATTCTTTGTTGCTTGATAGATTGCCATTCGTTACCTCCTAAACGATTGTACCTGTTACCTTGAGTACCGCTTTTTTGTTATCGTCCAACATGTAAGTACCACCTTTAGCGGCTGCTTGCAATTTAACTCCGTCAAATTCTTCTGCCTCAATAGCACGGGCTGTTGAGATACCTACAAACGGGATAACAATGCCATTAGGTGAGAAAATAGCAATAGTGCCAGTTTCAAAGTATTGCTCTGGTGTTTCTTCCAAAGTAAAGCCTTTGTATTTAGGCAAGCCGTTTTCATCAAGGGAGATGCTTGAGCCTTTAGCTGTTGATACTGAGGCCATATCCACGATAGCGTTATAAAGCTCTGAGCGTAAGTAAACTGTTACCGGCGCTGTGACTTCATTGTTAGTGAAATAAGCCGCTGCCTTGTTAAACAAAGCTTTGATTTTTTCTTCTGACATATCAGCAAGAGCCTCAGTTTGAGCGGCGCTAGTTCCTAGATACTTACCAATACGCTTGTTAATTGTTCGTGTTTGCGCCTCTGATTGCAACTTCAAGCGGTCAGCGATTGCAGCGTTAAGGTCATTGTTTACTGTGTAACGGTCAAGCCCCTCATGGATTGTCAAAGTATAGTCATACTCAACATCTGCATTATCGTACTTGATTTCTGTTAGCTTACCAAAGCGTGAGCGTGAACCTGTACCATCACCAAAGCCGCCATCATTTGCGCCTGTTTTGTATTCTCCGATAACAACCGGCGTACCGTTTGTCTTAACTGAGAAAGCTTTAGAATTTTCTTGTACCCCGTCCAAAATCTGGATAGGTGCTAGGGCGTTTGCAAAAGCAGCACGCACTCCGAAAACTGTTTCAAGAATGCCCGCATATTGTTTCTCATAGCGGCGGGCTGGGTTATTTTGATTACCTGACATGATAATCTCCTTTCCTTACTATTTTCCGTATCCATCAATAATTGCTTGGAACGGATCATTACTTTCTGTGCCTCCGGCTTGTGGATTGCCCGGCGGCAAAATTGTAGGGCTAGGGGTATCATCTTCTTGCTTGAAAAGGTACGGATCACTTTCTTTCAGTCCATCAATGATTTCTGTTAGTTGAGGCTTACCGTCTTTGTCAAGCTCGATAGCATCAACATCAATAAATTTCATCAACTTATCCGGGTTGTAAGCGTTGGTATCTTTCAAGGCAAGCGTGATAGCACTAACCTTTTTAGTTTGTGCAAGCTCAGCCTCAGCTTTAGCCTTGTAATTGTCATAGTCAGATTGCAAACTTTCAAGCGCTTTCTTTGTTTCTTCACTAGTGCTTGCATCTGCTTTCAAAGCCTCAAGTTGCTGCCCTGTTGCGGTTAATTGATTATTAAGGCTCTCAAGCGCTCCTTTTGACTCCTCAAGCTCAGCTTTCAAGGGGTTGATAGTTTTGCCGTGTAATGCAAAAACTTCCTTAATCTGCTCTTGAGTCAATCCTAACTCTTGTAATGCCTCTGTTGTAAATGCCATTTGTACCTCCTAGTTCTTTTAAAGTGGTTAACTCCCACTTAAAAGCAAAATATTATTTACTCTTACACTATACCGTTGATAGATAGGGACTTTTTACTGTTTTGAGCATTTAAAAAAGGGCTTGCTTATTGCAATACCCTCTTTTAATTTAGTAAAGTTTCTCTCTTTGATAATCTCTTTTAAGAAAATCATATTGAGTCACTAGGCTATGGATTTTATTTTGATACATTCGCACTTTCAAACGCTCACTTTCAATCAGTTTCTCATCTTCTAAAGTTTTTGCATAGTGCAAGCGCTCTTTGTGGTTCTTTATCAATCGCTCTAGGCCTCTTTGTTTGCTCTCTATCCTTGCATTTTCCTCAGCTTGCTCTGGTGTCAAGTCTTTCAGATAGCTTGGTAGGTTTGGCAATTCGTTTACTCCGATAACAAAAGGAGTTAGATAGTGCCCACAATGGATACCTAAACAGCCGCCAGCCGTTCCGTAACCATAATCAAGCAAGGAATAGACTGTTATGCCGTCTATTTCAAAACTCTTACCTTTAGTTACTATCTGCCCTTGTAATGGACTGCATGCCGGCCTTGCTGTCGCTTTCATGGAATAGTAAAAAGTATCTATGCCTAGCTCCTCAGCCGGCGCCACTCTCATCTCATTGTAAACTTTGTAAGTAGTGCTTTTAATAATAGCTCTTGCATAGCTATCAGCCCTCCACTCTCTGCCTCCTTTATCTGTAAATCCGGTAAAGCCTTTCTTTTGCCAGTTCATGATGGTATCATTTAAAGCTTGATTACTTGTTTTTGTACCGGCTACCACTTGAGCTACTGCCTCCTCGACAATAGACTTATAAACGGCTTGTAAACTCTCTGGTAAAGTTGTATTGATAAGGTTTAAATCGCTCACGGCTTGCCTTGTATAAGCCTCTAGGCTATCTGTCACGCCGTTCTTAATATGCCCGCTTTTAGGCTGGTTTAAATCCTCCTCAAGTTGCTCTTTGGTATCTTGATAAACCTTTAAACCCTCGTTTTCAATTACCTTTCTCAAAAGGCTCTCTGCAATATGAGTACGCTCTGCAATAATCTTTAAATTTGCCTCATTGAGTAAGTGCATATCGTTTAGTTTCTCTAACTGCCAGATATACGGATTTCTCATTAAGTCCACGCTGCCACGCTCTTTCAAGCGTTTTATCATTCTGTCAAAGAGGTCTATTTGCATTTTAGCGTATATATCGGTCACGCCTTGCATTTGTAAAGAAAACTGTTGATCGTTAATAGTGAGTTGTTTTCTCTTTTTTTCCATTCAAAAACCCTCTCTTGAAATAAAACCGACCATTTGACCGTTTTATTCTTCTAGTTCGTACTCAAGCTCTGAGATATCTTTGATTAGTTTTTTGATAACTGAGGAGGCATCCGTTCTTCCACTCCCTCTGATTATTAAACCTAGTTTTAATGTTGGCGTATTTTCAATGCTTGCTGAGTAGTCAACGCTAGTAACTCCAAATTTAAACTTTGTCATCTTCTTCCTCCTCTTTTCGCTCTTGCTTGCTGTGATAGATAGCTAGGTCTGCATCTGTTTCTGGTGGTAAAGCCCCGTTGATTTCAGCAAGTTCTTTCTCCGCCTCTGCATCTGTGAGGTTTAGAGTTTTAGCAATACCTCTCTTTTGAGTTGCAAAGCCAGCCGCTACCATCTTCATCCAATAATCAAGCTCAGCGTGTCTATCTGTAAATACTCCATCATCAAGGTTTACAGAAATATCATTTAATTCTGGTATCTTGCCTTGATATAGTCCCACGGCTTTCCCTAGTTCACACATAGAAACACAAAGCTCTTTGATTGATTGTTTGACAAGTGCTACAATGCTATTTCTCATCTGGTAAGTGTCTGAGTTTTCGCTGACAATTTCTGTCGCTGTTCTTACGCCTTGACCGTCAAAAGTAAACATGCCACTTGATACGCCAATTTGTAACTCAAATAGTTTTAGCCCCTCTGAAATAGCGCTGATATAATCACTTGCTCTGATAGGGCTTGTAAGGTCAGCAATACCGCCGCTGTCCATGTTGCCTGTCCCAATTTGCATATAAACATTTTGCTCCACATCAAAACGGCGTTTAAATTCTATTGAGCCGTCTTTCTGTTGTACTTTAAGTTGAGTTAGCTGCTCTGGTACTAATACCCGGCGCTGTCCCATCTTAACCTCCCACATAAACTCATCATACGTCCGATTGATAAAGTCAATAGTGGTCTTAGCATTATCAAAGATAGATAAGCCTAGAGGGCTGTTAATATCTTTGTTGTTCATGCCGGGCGTTTTAAGGTATGTAAATAGCGGGCGTGATAGGTCTTTAACAATAGTCACGGGCTCAAGTGTTGCATACTTATCTAACTCGTTTAGTTTAACACGCTCTCCCAGCGTTCCCTCTTGATTGGATTTATATAGCTCATTTGTGATACGGTATAGGCTCTTGTCTTTTGTGCTGCCTGTTTCTTGCCCGTCTTTTGTGATCCATTCGTGAAACTCGACAAGTGTATAATATACGTTTTTCTTGCCCTCTGATTTAATGGTTTTAGTTAGGATTGCAGCGCTTGAAACGTCTTGAGTATTGCTCTCTAATGGTAAGAATACCGGCGCTTGTATAAATGCCACTCTGATTTTATCGCCATCAACATAAGGGCGCATAGCAAGGCCACCAAGCGCTAAACAACTCTCAAGGTATCGCTCAAAATTTTTATTAAAGCGGTCATTTGTAAGCATGGTATCTAAAAACTTATGTAATTTCTCATCTTTAGCTGTAATAACTGCTTGCTCATTATATACAAGGCTTGCAATTTTTTTAGATGCCGTCCTAGCAATAGGTAAGTGCTGCATTTTACGGGTTTTAATTTCTCCGTCCGTATTTGTATATGTAATATCCTCCCAGCGTGATTGATAATAGGCTAGATTACGTGAAATTCTATCATATTCTGCTTGAGTGACTGCAATTTTTGGATGCTCTAAAATACTGTTTAAGTTTGCTGTTTGCATGTTATATCTCCCTTGATTAAATAGGTCTTTAATTTTTTGAAATAGGCTCATTTTTGCCTCCTTATCCATTGCCAACACGTAAGCCTAGCAATTTTGCATTATCTAGTACAAAGTATTGCGCCGTGTCGCATGTATGATCATCTTCTTTTATAACGCTAGGATTGTCTGATTTTATTGTCTTTTCGTCCCAATGGTACATCTTATGCTCCTCTATAAATATCTTGTTATTCTCAATATTTAGGTAGTAAAAGCGCCCTTGAGCAAGTAAAGACTGAAAGCTATCAATCATAGTCACTTTTTTTAGCTTAGCGACTGGATGCCATCTCAATCCAAAATCAAGAAACATCTGATTTCTCAAAGCCCCCTCAGCGCTATCTATTGTGTACTGTAAGGCTTGCACTTTGTACTTGTCTATAACCGAGCTCATGTATTCGTATATCTCTTTAGAGAGCTGACTAGGTGCTTTCTTGTTCACTTGCCCGGCTGGTGAGTAGTACCAAGTATCAAATAAAATCACTTTCCCTTTTGCCGTTATACCAAAAGAGCAGCAAGCTGTTGCTGATTGCTGGTGTCCACCGTCAAGGGCAAAGCATATACCTATAAGCCTATCATCACTAGGCAAGGCCTCGATAGGGTGAAAGGTGCTCATGTTGTAAACGTTGTTACCTAGTCCCACCGCCTCACCTAGATATAAGTATCTGTAATAATCAAAATCATTTTCTTTGATACGCTCTATATCCTCTAGCATTTGCTCAGTAACAAAGCCCAGCTTATCATCTAGGTAAGTGCTTGAGTGAGCAAGATAATTCTTGTTAGTCTTGACACTTTCAAACCACTCATTGATCCAACTATAAGGATTTCTAGGCGGGTTATAACTCCAAAAGAATTGTACAAACTTTGCTCTAGGGTGTTTCTGTCGCATGAAAGTCACGTTTGACTGGTCAAAATCCTCTTGACTTGCAAACTCAGCGGCCTCCTCGTACCATACCGCTATAATGTTCCCAATGTCATTTGACTTGAGTTTTTGAAAGTCATCTTGACCGTAAAAGTAAAATGTTGAGCCGGTTTTTTTATGTACGATTTTAAACGGGCTTACTGTTTTACTAAACTGTCTATCAATACCAAACAAGCTCAAAGCCCACCAAACCTTATTGAAAACACTATCTCGTATGGTATTTGCAACCTTACGGATGATAACTATGTTAGCTGTTTCTCCGACTATGATATATCTCAGCATCATATACACTAGTTTTAGTACGATTACTGAGGATTTAAAAGAGTTACGGCCACCCTTTAGCACGTTATAAGGCAAGCTAGATACCCAGACTGATTTAAAATGAGGGTTAATGTTTTCCTGTACTTTAAAGGTCATCTGTTGCCCCCTTTACTTCCTCAACCCACTCATCCACTATCTGGATTGTTTCAGTTGAGCCTCTCTCAGCCTCCTCACGCTCTCTATTATCGTGCTTGAGTGCTCTAATACGCTCTTTCTGCTCTTGTATATCGTACCTATCTTTGGTATTTGTCAGCTTGATTATGTTTTCAGTTGCTTTCTGATTGCCTTTTACCGCTTGTTGAAATGTAGCAAAAGCAAGCAAGGCCTCATTGTTACCAGCCATGCCCATCTCCTCAAGCTGTTTTTTTATTTTGCTATCAGTAACATCCAAAGCTAAAAGTGTTTCAAAAGCTTTTTTTAGATCCGCTTTTTTCCTCCTAGCGATGCCGGATGCTTTACCTCCTTTTCTTTGGAGTTCTTTCTGTTCCTCCAAACTTCGCTTATTCATTGGAGTTAGGTTTTTTGTTCCATCTCTAGGCAATTTTAAACCTCCTTTCAAACAAAAAATCACAAGCATTTTATACTTATGATTTCATTGTATATGGTAAAAAGAGGGTATTTTTACGCTATTTTTAAATACTTTTTACTCGTATGAGTAAGTGTACCCGTATTTCTTAGCGTTTTTCTTGAGCCATAGGTCAGCGCCTTTATTGTAATCTTTTGTAGTAAATCGTGACTTACTCACCGCTTTATCAAAGCCCTTAGCATCAAAGTTAGCGCCTTTTGTAATTCGATAAGCTTTTGAGCTATTTGTTGCAACTAGTGTATTCATACCTTTTAATGCAGCAAAACTATGTAAGTCTGTACTTGAGAAATTGCTGCCATTCGGATGGTTATGGATTGCTGTAAACCCACCAGAAATTGGTAAAATTTGTACGCTGTTTTTCCCTCCGTGTACATAGTTATGAGCAAAGCCTTGAGAGTCAACCGCTGTACTGTATTCTGTTTTAGATCCACCGTGTTTCTTAATAAATGTCTGGATAGTTCCCTCAACACTTGAAAAGCGCCCTTGATTGTTCAATGATGCCGGATGCAAAGCTTTTGAGCTCCCGCTATCTCTTGCACCACCAGCACCACTAAAACCCGGATATTTACCGTCTTTCCCTTTTTTGCCAGAATTTGCACCACGCCCACCGCCTAGAGTGAAATTGATTTTATTTACTTTTTCCATCAAAGCTATGTCATTTTCCGCCTCCTCGATAGATGTATATTGCTTGCTTGTTTCTGTTTCTTTATTGTAAAGCTCAAGATCCTCAAATAAAATCTCTTTACCTAGATCAATACTTGAAACATGTTTAAAAATATCTTTTAGTTTAGTTAGTTTTTGTGCCACTTTCTTTCATCCTTTCCGTGGTTGCATTTTCAAAATAGACAACCTCTATATCTTTATAATCGTATTCCACTTTTCCGCCATATACTACAATTCTTTTTGGAGTCAACCGCTTTATCATCTCAGTAACTCCATTTTTCCATATCTCAAACTGCTCTTTGTTTTGCTTTACGCCTATTGTACTGATTGCAAGTGTTGAGTTTTTAGGTAAACCGTCAAAACAAAAATCAAAACTTTCCTCACCAGCCCACGATACAGTAGGAATAACTGTAAGCCCGTAATCTTGCATAATCTGACCTATTAACCTTGACCTGTAAATGTTCCATACTTGCATAGCAATAGGCATATCAAGGTATAGGCTAAAGTCTGGAGTTAAGGCGCTATCAAATTCTAGCAGCTTTTCAATATAAAAATCTGGTCTTTGCCATATTCTTTCAAACTGATAATCGTCAAGGAAAAAATGTACGCATGAGCTATAATCTGGTTTATTCAAAACATAATTAAAGCCTTGAAAATCTTTAGGGATATGATCCACGCCCTCGATTTGAGGCATGTTATAAAATCCGTCAACCCTTGTATTGTCATAATGAAAAAGGTTGTACTGGTTTATGGTTGTATCTCTATGAAAATCCTCATCATCTTCCTCTTGTTCAGTTTCCTCTTTTTGCTCCTCCTCATTACCAAAATTGAGCCCTGTAATTGATAATTCAAAACCAAACTGAGCCATGTCTATTGTTTCAAATTGAGAAAGCTCTATGTTTAATAATTCTGAGTCCCACGTTGAAAACTCAGCAACTCGATTATCAGCTAGTCTATAAGCCTTTATCTGCTCATCTGTGAGGTTTACAGCGTGAGCAATAGGTATTGTGTCTATACCTAGAGAAAGAGCTGCCTTGAGCCTTGTATGTCCTGTGATAATGATATTGTTATCATCAACTAGGATAGGCTGTTGAAAACCAAAAGCTTTAATAGATGCTGCCACTTTCTCGGTTGCCTCTCCGTCATTGTGTCTAGCGTTCCTGTAATAAGGCTTTACGGTCTTAATGTCAACGTACTCAATCTGTAAATTGTCCATCTTTCTCCTTTCATAAAAAGCTTATATATCTGATTATAGATACATAAGCTTAGGATTTTTTACTTATCTCTTAATAGGGATATACTTGTATGTTGAGTAAAAATATCTGTCAAACCATTTATTGATATGAGTATAAGCTGGACTAGGACTCAAATAAAGGATAGACTGACAAGCGCCTATTACATTGAGATTTTCATATACATAAACCTCTTTGATAGCTTTTAACATCCGCTCATCTGAGTTTTTTACAAATTCTGCTGTCACTTCTTTTAGGTTTACTAAAAATGCTGCTTTATCTATGTTGTTTTGCAGAAAGCTCTCATGTATTTTTTGCTCAAGGATTGTCTTTCCACGGCTATCTTTATCTTTTAAAAAGTACCACTTCAACCAATTTATCTCTCTCCTGTGGATAACAGATAATCGCTCTATTTTCTTTTTTGTCATTGCTCACCTCGTTTATTTCAAAATGTCATAAGGGAGGTCAAAAAAAATCACAAACATCAATCAAGGCAAAGTTGCTAGGTTTAAACTTTCCACTCTCCCAAAAAAATATTGTGTTTACGTGATAGCCTATTTTTTCGCTTAGATCTTGCTGAGATAAACCGGCCTCCTCACGCTTTTTCCTTAAAATCTCTGGAAAGGTCTTTGCCTCTTTAGGGAAAAGCTCCTCACTTTTGCAACCTAGAGCCTCACAAACCTTTTTAATTTTCATAAAACTAGGTTTATTTTCTGCCCTCTCCCAGTTTCTAACTGTTACAACATGCACGCCTAGAATTTCAGCAGCCTCTTGCTCATCTAAACCTTGAGCCTCACGCCATTCTTTGAGCACTTTTGCAAAGTGTTGTAAATCTTCTCTAGCTTTCATTTTTCTACTCCCTCAATTTCAAAAATCAGCTTATAATGTCCTTTCTCATTACTCAAGCCGCCATACTTGAAAGTGATAGCTTTGATAACTTTATAATTATCATCTGTCCAAATACCGGCATCTGTCATACCGTCAATAATAGCTTTGACTGTTGGATATAGGTTAGGAGGATCTAGCTTGCTTTTTGTAGGACTGCAAACAGTAACCACAACCTCACAAGGATTTGATGAGCTAAAAGCAGCCCTTTTCTTATCCTTGTTAATTGAGGTATGCCAGTAGGCAAAATTACGGATACGCCTTGTTATCTTGCCTTTTTCTTGATTATGAAAACGATCATTACTGTTAAGTACCATGTTAAGAGATTTTTGCTTGGTATTTCTTGGTAAAATAAAATCAAAGTGCATGCTTACCCCTCTTTAAAAGCATCAATATTTGTTTTCATAAAAGTTTTTGACGGCGATTTTATTTCAAAAAATCTCTTTTTTTCTTTAATTTCAAACGGGCTTGATATATTTACCTCAACTGTTTCCTCTATAGCTTTCAAATTTCTACCTCATCTCCTATCTGAGCCTCGTTATATTTCTCCTCAGATACTATATAAGTATTGCCATCAATCGTGAGAGTATAAAGCTCACCGATACGCTGCTTGCTGCTTACCTTACCTTTTATTTCAGCGCCTTTATTATCAGCTTTGTAAATAACGATAAGGTCTTTTCTGCTTTCTATCATGCCCCTCTGGATAAAGAGCAAACATGTAGCAATCAAGCTCCACGCTATCAACACTCTTAAAACTAGCTCTTTCAATCTTTCTTTTCCTCCTCTGCTTGTTTTTCCTCCTCTGTACGATAGACTTTGCCCCCTCGAAAAGTCGGGCCGTATTTTTCAAAGCGTTCAAGATTTGCTTTTCTTGTCTGATCTAGTGACTCAATAAACTCTTTTGTTATCATTCTGTTACCTCTTTATCTTTTTAGGTTTATTTCGTTTAAAAATAGGATTTTTCTTTTCTTTTTTCTTCTGCTTGTGATATTCACTGTCTTTATTGAAGATAATATCTTCATTTTCAATAAGCTCTACTATAAAAGAATCATCTGGTATCATTCTTCCATCTCCTTTTTTAAATGCATAATTCTAAGGTTTACATAAGCCATTGCGTGACTTAAAAATGGTGTTGGATATTTTGGTAATTCCTCAAGCATACGCTCACAATACTCTAATTCTGTTTCTTCCATCACTCAACCTCCACAACTTCAAACAATGGACTGTTAAACACTTCACCGAAGTCAGCTTCTTCTAGTTCTTCTCGGGTGTGTTCAGTGCGGAATTTTTTATCTCTTTTTATTTCTGTTAACGCCCAAGCATTAAGATGCTTAATATAGGTTAAGTAATTATAATTTTCATCAACGCTCTTGAGTCTTATGTAATACCGCTTTCCTTTCTCTACCTCGTAGCCGAAAATCCAAGCGAGTGCGAAAGTTTCTTGATTTTCTGAGTTATCCACCCAGCTATTAACTTTCTCCGGCGTGTATAAGAGAGATTTAAGCAAGCTTTTTTCTTTTGCTTTACATTGTTCAATCCACTCTGCCACAAACTTTGGTATTTCTACCTTAGTTTGTTCTAGCTCCATTAAATCACGGCGAAACTCAAAATATAGTTGTTCAATCCTAGCTGGATTTTCTTTTTGTAGTCTTTTTTCGTATTTGTTTATCAATTCGTGTATTTCCATTACTCACGCTCCTCTGCCTCATATTGCAGCCATACAAGGCTCTCATATAAATCTCTTGCATGTTTCTTGATATTGCCTAGCTCATAACTGTTTAGATTATCTGAGTTTGTCAAAATATCAATTTTCAAACTTTCAATAGTTAAAATAAAGTCTTTCATCATAACAACTTTTTCCTTTTCTTTTTCATATCCTAGTAAATATCCGATATTCACTCCAAAAAATCATAGATTGTAGTTTGATATACCGGTTCAAAATAAACTGGTTTGAAAGGTTGAGAGCATTTGCTCCTGCGCTTTCTTGTAAAAATCTTTTTTTATTTCAAAACCATAGGCTGACCTATTCATCTCTATAGCAGCCCTTAAAGTTGAACCAGAACCTGCTACGGGATCAATGACAACATCGCCCTCATCCGTGAAAATTTCAATCAATCGCTTCAAGACTGGAATAGGCTTCTGCGTGGATATGAGTTATCTTTCTCCCACGGTGCATGGTTCAATACCATTGCGCCGTTGTTATTGAATTTTGGCAACTTATCACGATATAGGACAGTCGCTTCTTCAACCGCTCCGACAATCTTCATATTTGCTTTTAAGACTTGCGGACTTGATTTTTTTGTAAAGTATAGCGGATAAGCATTATTAAAGCCGTGTTTTTTTCCGCATTCAATAACCATTTCCCGTTGTTGCCACGCATGAAAGACAATCATCGCTGGCGCTTTTCCTTTTTCTTTTGGTTCTTTCTTCAATAATCGACTGCAAAAATCGAAAAAATTATTGATTTTAAAATCATTGTCCGTGTCAAAAAATGATTTTCCGGCAAGTTTACTTTCTCCGTTTTTATTGTTCCCGTCTTTATACCATCTAGGGTCAGAGGCATAAGCGTTGTTTCCCAAATTGTAAGGTATATCAGCGATAATCAACTGTGCCCGTGGTATGTTGTAGCGCTTAGCGTTTTCAAAATGATCATTATATAACTCAATTTTTACTTGTCCGCTTCTTTCCATTCTGTAATCTCCAATTCAATTCTATATTTCTTGTTTCCGGCCTTTTTGTCTTATCGTGAAATTTTGTTTTTTCGGTTGTTCCTCAAACATTTCAGCGTATTCTTTATTGATCTCCTCGATATTGTAAGGTTCGGTTGCATGATAATAGTAACCATGCTCATCTAGTTCACCTCTTACCCCTGTTGCATACCGTAAAAAAATCAACTCATTACATACTGGACAAGGCTTTTTGTTTTGCGTTGTATAAGCTTTCATAGTCCCACAAAAACCACAATAAGGGCATTGCATATTAACACGTACTTTAATACTAATTTTTTCCATATCATTCCTCATCTAAAGCAACCAATCTCAAGCTTTTATCCGGATTGGTACGTTTGTTATAGGCCGGCGATTTGTAAAATAATACTGTTTCTTTTTTTATTCCTAACTCCTCAGCAATTTCCTCAGCCGTTCCTATTTTTAGCAAATTATCGCCTTTGTAAAGGGCGTACTCTTTTCTTGGATATACCATTCACTTACTCCTCATCACAAAATTTATTGTAAATTTTAGTAAATATATCTATAACTAATTTTTGAGGTATATTTGACCGTTCGTTGTAAGAGCTAGAAAACTCTCTTTTAAAATCTAGTTCGTTTGGTATTTTTTCATTTTTTAAATTAAGGTTTACATTCCCACTAAAGCGTGTAGGTTTGCTTATAGGATAATCATAATTGTTATATCTTGTATGGTTTTCATAAGGCAGCTTAAAGCCTAGTACAACCTCGATGTATTCCCACAATCTCCCATAAGCAGGATTTTCAATTATCCAAAATTTTGGTTTGTATTGTTTTATGATTTCAATTGTATTGAAAGCACACAACTCTCCATTGATCCGTTTCATAAGCTGATTTTCCGGTTTAAATTGATAATTTTCAAAATCGCTAGCATATCTTACAGTAAATTTTGAAAGAGGTACTTGAGGCTCAAACAATCCATCCCCTTGCTCTTGTTTCCAACAAGCATTCCCTCTATCCATAGCACTCGCAACACTCCAACTTTCACAAGGTGGACTTGCTATAATTAAGTCCGGCTTTGGTAACTTGTCAAGTGTTTCAAAAAGCGTATTATCTCCAAAAAGCCGGTTATAATCAGCAAGGTTTAGATTGATAAAGTGATTATTCTTTTTTTCAATATCTATACCGATTGGATGTATTTCAATGTTCGCCCCCCCCCCGAACTATTCAGGGCGTTTACGCCTTTTGTATAGCTACCATTACCGCTGTCAAATAACGCCCAAACTGTCATTTTTTTACCCGGCATCAATTCCTCCTAGAATGGCAAGTCATCATCTGAAATATCTAATGGATTTGTAACGCCGAACGGATTGTTGTTTCTTGGTGCTGCATTTTGTTGTTGAGTTTGCCCTTGATTATCTCCCTTACTTTCTAAAAGCTGGAACCGGTCAGCGACAACCTCAGTCACATATACACGCTGCCCTTGCTGATTGTCATAATTTCTAGTCTGGATCCGTCCTGTTACTCCGACTAAAGAGCCTTTTTTAGTCCAATTTGCAAGGTTTTCAGCAGCTTGCCTCCACAATACAACATTGATAAAGTCAGCCTCACGCTCTCCATTTTCGCCTTTAAAATCACGGTTAACCGCTAGCGTAAAAGTTGCAACTGCAATATTTGAGGGTGTGTATCGTAACTCAGCCTCTTTTGTCATTCGTCCGACAAGTACAACATTGTTAATCATTTATTTCTCCTCTTTCATCCATTTTCCATTGTTTTTTTTACCTTGACGGTCTTTAATTTCATTCCATGCAATTTCAAAACAAGCATCAAGCATTGTCCCCTCATTTACTGCAATTTTAGAGAGAATACCCGTAAGATTGCGGATATGAAATTGAACTTGTGTAAGCGTGTTAATAATACCCGGATTGAATACTAGGTCAAGCAACTTGCTAGACATTAAACCAATTTCTTTAGTTGCATATAAGAGTAATGTTTCCGTTGAGATCTCACCTCTCTCATATCTTGTGTAGCCGTTCCTGTGAGGGTTTAGCATAATATCCTTTTTATTAAAGTCCATTTGTACGGTAAACACGGTTAAAGCAACCATAATATCACCGATTGCATCCTCAAGCTCTTTGTGATTGCTTGAGTGTTTTGCTCCGTTCAATTCCCCGTACTCCTCAAGGATTTTTTGCATTTGAGAGAGAGGGCTTTCTTTGTCAATTCCTCTCTCAACAGCCCAGCTTGTGACATTTTCAATCAATTTATTAAAATCCATTATTGGCCTCCTAAAATTCCATAGCTGATAAAGTTATCATCAAGATACTCTTTCAATTTTTCTAGTTGCTCTTGTCCACCGTGTAAAGTTAAGAGCATTGTTACAGTTAATGGCTCGTTTGAGGCTGTTTTTAGCCCCTCTGAGCCCTCGTTTTGTGTTTGAGGTGTAATTGTTCCACTTTCGATAATCTCGCCTGTATCAGCGTTAAATGCCTTAATTTCAGCCTCAGCATTTTCTTTAGCAAGGCGCTCAATTTCAGCAAGACGCTCCTCTTTTGCTTTTTCAGCCGCCTCACGCTGCTCTTTTCGTAAAGCCTCAGCATCTCTATCAGCTTTCATCATTTTAAGGATCTCAACTAGGCTCTTACCAGCCTCTAGGTGTCTGATATAGCTTTCAGCCGGTAAAGCGTATTCCTCAGCTTGTTCATGAATAGCTTGTTTGCTTGCTTTTTCTTCTTCCAAGCGGTCATACTCAGCTAAAACTAGGCTGTCAATCTCCTCAAGAGTTTCTTTTTTCAGCTCGTACTTACCAGTTTTAAAGTATTTTTTAAGTGAGTAAGCCTCGTATTTGTCCTTGAAAAAGTCTTTATCAATACCGGCAAGCTCGCTTTTTTGTTCAAACGTAGCCCGGATAATATCTAGTCTGAGCTCTTTTTCGTGCTCATCAATAGCATCTAAGCCGTTTTTCATTGTTTCAGTAACTTGTTTAAGAGGATCTAGCGCTTTTTCTTTAAACCAAGCCTCAAACTCTTTATACGGTTGATTGATTGAGTTTTTGATTTTTTTGCGTTCATTGTCTAAAGCCTCAATCAATTTATTGTAATCAGTACGCTCACTAAAAACCTCTTTGTAGTTTTCAGCTGTTACCTCTTTACCAGAATATTTTGATACTGCTGCCTCAACTTGTCGCTCGATTGCCTCACGGTCAACTTTAATAACCGCCGGCGTGTATTCTACTTGAATTGTTTGTAATGCTGAGTTAGTTACATCTTTTACCATATTTATTTACCTTTCTTTGCGTTTGCTTTTTCTAGTTGCTCTGATAAAAAGCTAGCGATTGCCTCATAGCTTTCAACTTGCACTTTGTGAAAATCTGATAGCCCGTACTTTTGTAAGATAAAGTTAGCAACTGTATCAAACGGGACTCCTTTAGCCTCAGACAAGGCGCTTACTAGCTCATTGATTGCTTGATACTGAACGTTATCAATAAGCTTGCTTTGATTGTTTTGAGGCGCTGCTTGCTGATTTTGTTGATACATTTGAGTTACGTTTTGATTTTGTGATTGTTGATCTTGTTCATCAATAGGGTACTCATCAACATCTTTTTCACCGATTGCAAAGAGCCCTTGTAATGCGTACTTTCTAGCGTATGAGCTTACTGCCCCCGTCCATTGAGGCTCTTGCATCTGTTTGAATTGTCCCTTTTGAGTGTTAAGTACCGGTACATTGCCTAACTCAGCAAAGGCTGTCGAAGTATAAACCTCATCCCCTTTTGTAGCCGTTGCAACTGCCTTTACAAATACTCTCTCAGACAACTCAAAGAGCTCATCTGTTAAAATTACAATCCATTCGCTTTTTAGTTCTTTAAATGCCGTGTAAATATCCTCAGCATTACGAAAAGCGTACTTTACATCTTTTGCTTTCTTTTTTTCTAGTTGCATCTTTTGTTGCAACTCTGGAAAAGTTAAGTTTGCCATCTTTTTTCTCCTATGCCCCTCAGACTTAAATTTTAGGGGCTCTATTCGTTTTTTATTGCTTGTTCGATATTTTATATACCCTTACTCTAAAATTGCGTACAGGCGATTTTAGAGCGTTCTACGATATGCCTATATTTCATCTCCAATATATCTATACTGACCGCAGCCGATATAGACAAATTCGCTAGGATCATATTCTTCTTTTTCTTCTGGAGGCTGCATTATATCTCGGTCATAATCAAACATGTTAAACCTCACGCTTTCCAATATTCTTCTAGATCAATTTGCATTACTGCCACTAGATTTTTTTGCTCGGTTAGGATTTGCCGGCGATAAGGCGCTATGCCCGCTTGCCTTTCATCTTCATTGCGTGGAAGATAATATCCACTCGGTTGCGTTTTCTTCGCTACGATTGGATGTTTAAAATTCACTCGTAGGCTCTCAATCACTTCTTCAAGACTTCGTTTTGACAATCCGGTTTCTTGTCGCACCTTTTCGGCTTTGATTGGTTCTTCAAACGTTGCACGGTTGACAATCAAATTTAATACGTTTGTTTCGATTTTGCTCATTTCTCTGCTAATCATATTCACTACCTTTAAATCTTAATTTTATTTCATTTCTCCTTGTGGATTTTTTCGATTTCTTCTAACTTTTCGACAAATTCGACATACGCTTTGTAATAATCCCCTGATTTCGGGCTATCTTTATATGCTTTTTCAATCAATTCATAGCCGTAGCCGTAAAAACAACCGACTCTCCATTTTTTGTTAGATTTTGTATAAGTGAAATAACGACCGCTAGACCATGTGTTTTTAAAAACAATATAATCAGCATTGCCGTATACCTCAGCATTGCCGTATACCCTAGCATCGCCGTATACCCTAGCATCGCCGTATACCTCAGCATCGTCGGATACCTCAGCATTGCCGTATACCCTAGCATCGCCGGATACCCAAGCATTGCCGGATTGACTTAAATTTTTTTCACTTGCAATATATCCGCCAACTTCCCCTTTTTCAATCCCACCAAATGAAATTAAAGCCTTAATTCTAAAAAGTTGTACTCCAAAAAAAGTGATTGTGTCTTCTACTAATAATTCATATTTTTTCATCTCTATTGCTCCTTTGGTTGTGGTAACGCTAACAAATCCGGGCGTAAGCCCTCTGGCTTTTGTGTGTCATACGTAAATTTTTTATCTGACTTTCTGAGATTTTCACGGGCAATATTATTAAATTGTCCTAGTCCCTCTTGATACACGGTGATTACTAGTGCATCACGCTCAGCCTTTTTGCGTTTAATTACTCTCTCACGCTGCTCTTGACTTGCAATTAAAATCATTGCAACTGATACACATAAAAGAATTGCTGCAACTCCAAAGAGTTGACTCATTACTGTTGGCTCGTTCATTTTTTTACCCTCGTTTTTGTTATTTCTTTTTTCCAAGATTGAGTGCCCCTGTATTGTAGGTACTCGTCAAACCCCTTAATGGTTACTAGTTGTCCGTCATTCCTAAGATGCTTTTGCTGACTAGGCAATTTTTTCATCTCACGCCTCATATCGCTAGCTTGTCTTTTGGTACAACCAAAGATGCTTTCCAATTCTTGATCGTTTGCTGAGATTTTTTCGATAATCACATCTTTAATTCTTACTACTTGGATTGTTTCCATTTTTCCCTTTCTATGCTATAATTGAGTTGAAATATTTTAGAAAGTGTCTGAGCTTTTCAGATACTTTTTTTGTTTACTCTCTTTTATTTATTTATAAGAGTATTACTTGTTATATATTTAATAATTATTGTTATTTAATAATTATTGTTAGTTAATATTTATTAGTTCCTTATTTTACTGATCTGTAAAATACAGATTTGTAAAAACCCAATCTGTAAAAACCCAATCTGTAAAATCTAGTCTGTGGATAACTTTCTGATTGCCTCGTTTAGTCTTTCTAGCATGATACTGAATTGAAAGTCAGTTATTTTGCTATCTGAGAAAAACCTAAAAAGTTGAACCCCTTGCCCTCTGCCTAGAGATTTTTTTACAACTCTCATATAACCAGCTTTTTCTAGTTTCTTGAGGTGTCTGTCAATCATATCCCGGCTCACGTTCATCCGCCTTGCTATCTCCTCTGGATAGACAACCCAATCATCTTTGTTTGAAAGGATAACCATTAAAATCCCGATTGTAGCCGGCTCAAGCTCTGGATCTCTCAGAAAGTCATTTCTGACCGCCGTATAATCATCCGTTGCATTTTTGAAAGATGAGTTGAATACCTAAGTTTTTAAAATTGTTCATAATTTCTCCTTTCTAGTTTTCCTCAAATTTTGTCCACGGCTCAGCAATTCCTAAAGTTTTTGAAATTTTAAGCTTTAGGTCATCTGAGCCTTTACCATTTTTAAGCAGCTCGCTGATAACGCTTGAGGTACGTTTAAAACCTACCGCTTGAGCTAGATCAGCATTGCTCCAATTACGCTCCTCTAGTTTTTGCAAAACTAGATTATTCCATTTTTGGTGTTGTTGACTCATATTTTTCTCCTTTCACTTTTTAGCGAAAAACAAAGAGAAAAAGTTTTTATCATATTTCTTGACATTTTTTAATCTATTGTTTAAAATCAGAGTATAGAAAAAACACGAACAAAAGGACTTTCTGAAAAACTATCAAACACGCTCGCCAAAGCTTTATTTTTTAGTTATTCTTTTCTCTTGTTTTTTCTCTTGTATTTTCGCTTACACTAATATATTACAACTTATTGATTGTAAAGTCAAGTATTTTTTAAAAAAAAGTTTAAAATATTTTTGTCAAGCGATAGAAAGGTTGATATTACTATGTTTTCTACGTTTGATAGGATAAAAGATTTAGCCAAACAAAAGGGTATATCCTTAAATGCCCTTGAAAAAAAGTTAGGTTATAGCAGAAATACTCTTTACAGCATGAAAGATAAAAAACCAAACGCTGAAAGAGTTTCAGAAATTGCTGATTATTTTCAAGTTTCAACTGATTACTTGTTAGGAAGAACGGATGAGCCTAGTATAGCTCGTAAATTCTATCAAGACGGTAAAGAAATAAATGTAGAGCAACTAGCCTCTACTGCTATGAGGTTCAACGGCAAGCCGCTGACAGAGGAAGATAAGAAAGCAATTCAAAATATTATTGAAATATATCTCAGTAAGTAAGGATTGATTGATTTATGACAGAGAAAGAACTTTCTCAAAAACTAGGTATCACTATTGAAGTGTTTGAAGATCATCTTTTCCCGGATGAGGCCTTTTATATACCTAGCCTCAAAACAATGTTTTTAAGTGATGCAATTTCAGACGATAAGAGGGTACAAGTGGCCTTGCATGAAATAGGTCATGCAAACCATCAACCGGATCAGTACCAGCTTTTCAGAGAGAGGCTTGAGCTTGAGGCAAATAGAAACATGATACACCACCTCATGAAAGCAGAGCTAGATGTAGCAGAAGATAATACCTCATTTAACTATCTAGCTTTTATGGAAAAATACAACCTCAAAACAATAGCGGATGAGGTTATGATTAAAGAGGAATATATGGCCTTGATAGGCTAAAAGGAGTTAAAAGATGAACGATAAAAGCCTAGTTATAATCTTATTTATTATCTTTGCCGTTGTTGTTATGGCTTTTGTTATCTATAAAGCACTAACTGAAAGTCCGGATAAGAAAGCAGCAAGACAGAAAGAGCTTGAGGCTTTCAAAGAAAGAAAAGAGCAAAAGAAACAAGCTCAGACGGTTAGCAATATTATTACTTGTCCTAACTGCAACTCTAAAAATGTTACTTTCTTACAGCAAGACAAAAAAGCCTTTTCTGTTGGAAAGGCTGCTGCTGGTGCTGTTTTAACTGGTGGAGTTGGTACTTTAGCCGGATTTACTGGTAAGAAAGGCAATAAACAATGGCATTGCCAAAACTGCGGAAACATGTTTGAAACAAAATAAAAAAAGCCCTCACGCTATTAAAGAGCTCAAACGTGAGGGCTTTAGATGGAAATTATTAAAAATTTCTCACTTGCTATGTTTCCATTATAACACAAAAGAGGTAAAAAATCAATGTGGATGGAAGAACTGCCAAGCGGCAAATATAAATTTTTTGAGAGGTTTAAAGATCCATATACTGAGAAATTAAGAAAAGTATCAGTCACAATGGAGAAGAAAACCCCTCAAGCTAAAAATCAAGCTGCATTACTCTTACAAGAGAAAATCAATAAGAAGATAAGCGACAAAGCCTCAAACAATACTGATATAACTTTCAAAGAATTATATGAGGAGTTTGAGGAAAACTGGAAAAACGGCGTTAGAGAGTCAACTATTTACGCTGCAAACCACGTAAAAAAAGAAATTTTAAATCAAATTGACGGCGATTATCTGGTTAAAAACATAAATAGAAGATTATTGCAGAAAGTTATAGATCAGCTATTAAAAGACGGGCGCTCTCATAATTACACCTCAAAAATAAAATTTAAACTCAATCAGATTATGAAGTACGCTGTAAGAATGGACTATCTTGATAAAAATGAGATGATTTTTGTAGAGATGCCTAGAAAGGTTATTACCGCCGCTGAGTTAAAGAAGAAGAAAACAAAATACCTAGATCAAAAAGAATTTAAGTTATTTATTAAAACTTTACAAAAAGAGGCTTTGCGTGATTACTGGTTAAATAAGTATATCCGTATTGCCAAAGTCCTTTTTTTAACTGGTATGAGGTATGGAGAGCTAGCTGCCTTGAGTCATAAAGAGGATATAGACTTTTCAAAAAAGACAATCCATATAAGGCATACATACGATTTTAGACTTAAAAAAAGGACTGCCCCAAAGACTGCAAAATCCGATAGAGTTATAACAATCCCTCAAAAAGTGCTAGATATTATCAAAGAGCAGATAGTTGAGAATGTTAAAAACGGCTTTGATAATGATTTTATTTTTATCAACTCACTAGGAGAGCCAATAACAAGTGCAAGGGTTATTATCCCTCTAAAAAATCATGGTAAGAAAATAGGTATAGAGAAAAATATTACTACTCACCTATTCAGACACTCTCATATATCCTTACTAGCTGAACTAGGCATACCACTTACAGCTATTATGGATAGGGTAGGCCATAGCGACTCAAAGACTACACTTGAGATTTACTCTCACGTTACTCAAAAAATGGTATCAGATATATCTAGCAAACTAGATAAAGTAAAATTTTAAAATTCTGCCCCTTATCTGCCCCTTTTTGCCAATCAAAATAAACAAAAGCCCCTTAGAGCGTTGATACTAAAGGGTTTTTTGATTGCACGAAAAAAGAGCACACAATTCACACTCGCTTAGGGCTGCTGGATTCCTCCCCTGACCCGCTTCACGCAGAACTGTTGCTCCACTAGTTATTATACCACATTCCCCTCTATTTTTAAAGAGAAATTATTTTTTACGTCGATTTCGGAAAAAGTCTTGCATAATCTCTGCGCACTCATTCTCTAAAACACCTGTTTCAACGTCCACACGGTGATTGAGCCTCTCATCTGTTAAAATATCGTACAAGCTCCCAGCGGCGCCAAATTTCTGGTTTTTAGCCCCGTAAACAACCTTTGGAATACGAGCAAGACCAATCGCCCCACTACACATAACACAAGGCTCAATGGTCACAAAAAGCGTACAATCGAGCAAACGCCAACTCTCTTCGCTCAAATTAGCATTCTCTATGGCCATAATTTCCGCATGCATGACTGCCCGTTGCAACTCCTCTCGCGCATTGTGTCCTCTCCCAATGACTTTTCCGTCCTTGACAATTACACAACCAATCGGGATTTCATCATGCTCTAAAGCAATCTCTGCCTCTTTTAAGGCCTCTCTCATAAAAGCTTCTTTTTCTTCAAGCGTGTAATTCATCTCTTCTCTCTTCCTAGCTATCAATTCTATCATTATACCATGTTTCTCAACACAAAAAAAGCCACCGAATGCGGTGACTTTATAGGGAGATTATTATGAAAAAGAAAAGTTTAGGAAATTTGTTACAACAAGTTAGGAGGTCTTCTTGTAACTGTCTATAGTATATCCGACCTGTCTTAAACAAATCTTAAAAAATCTCCTATGACCAAATACTTTCTAAAATATTTGTCTGTTCACGACCAGGACCTACTGAGAATGTTGAAATACGAACACCCACCAATTCACTAACACGGCGAACATAGTTGCGTGCATTTTCAGGAAGGTCTTCCAAATTACGTACTCCAGTGATATCTTCAGACCAACCAGGCAATTCTTCGTAGATTGGTTTACAACGTTTCAATTGTTCGAGACTAGCTGGGTAGTAATCAATACGTTGACCATCAAGATCATAAGCCACACAGATTTTAACAGTATCCAAACCACTCAAAACATCGATAGAGTTCAAAGAGAGATTTGTGATACCAGAAACACGACGGCTATGACGCATAACAACTGAGTCGAACCAACCTACACGACGAGGACGCCCAGTAGTTGTCCCATACTCATGCCCCACTTCACGAATACGATCACCAACTTCATCAAATAGCTCAGTTGGGAAAGGACCATCACCTACACGACTTGTATAAGCCTTACATACACCGACAACTTTGTCAATCTTGCTTGGACCTACTCCAGAACCAATTGTCACACCACCAGCCACTGGGTTTGATGAAGTAACAAATGGATAAGTACCTTGGTCAATATCCAACATGACACCTTGTGCACCCTCAAAGAGAACCCGTTTACCATTATCAAGCGCGTCGTTCAAGATAACAGAAGTATCAGTCACATATTGCTTGATTTGTTGGCCATACTCATAGTATTCTTCAAAAATATCATCAATTGAAATAGGTTCACTATCATACAATTTTACAAATTGACGATTTTTCTCAGCAAGATTACGTTCTAAACGTTCACGGAAGATTTCTTTATCCAAAAGATCCGCAATACGAATTCCAACACGAGCTGCCTTGTCCATATAGGCTGGACCAATTCCTTTAATTGTCGTCCCAATCTTGTTATCACCCTTAGCTTCTTCTTGAAGACGGTCTAACTCAATGTGATAAGGCAAAATAACATGCGCACGATCAGAAATTCTAAGATTATCTGTTGTAACACCTTCTTCATGCAAATAAGACAATTCTTTTACAAGAGATTTAGGGTTGACAACCATCCCATTACCAATTACAGAGATTTTTTCTGGGAAGAAAATACCTGAAGGAATCAAGTGCAATTTAAATTTCTTTCCATCAATAACAATTGTGTGACCTGCATTATCTCCGCCTTGGTAACGAGCAATCACTTCCGCATTAGCTGAAAGGAAATCTGTAATTTTCCCTTTACCTTCATCACCCCATTGGGTACCTACAACAACAACTGAAGTCATAATAAAATTTCGTCTGAGCCAAAAGGCTCGTCCTTTCTCATATACATGGTGGGACTCTCACCCACAATAATATCTTACAATTTATTATAAGAAAAAAAGCCTATTTTATCAAGAATTAACACTAGAAAAGATTAGGGAATTCTTTTACTTTTGATTTAAAAAAATACAAAAAATTAGCATAATCTAAATAATTCTTTATAAATTACTTAATATTGTTCGTAATAAATGAAAATAACTGTATCTACTAACAATAATTAAATGTTTGTCCAAGTAAATGATTAAGATAGATACGATAAGCAGCCCTAAAATGATAGAGAAGAAAATCCTTCTCATTCTTAATCTTAAAACGAATTAAATAATAAAGTAAAAATTTAAGATGAAGTAATTCCCATTCATCAGTACTTTGAAATAAAATTGAATATTCATTTTCGATTTGCTTTAGAAAAACCAAAGATCGATCATAATATTTTTGAAGCATATAAAAAACCTTTCTTATTGATAAAACAAGTTTATCAGAAAGGCAAAATAAATAGATAAATATTTCTATAAAGTAAAAATTTTAAGCTGAACAAACTTAAAACAAAGAAAAGAAGTAAAAATAGATGGAAAAAAGCTCTGAAAAATCCTCGTAAATAAACCCAAGGAAACAAAAAAAACGTTCCTTAGAACGTTTAACTACTCCGCCAGTAGGACTCGAACCTACGACATCATGATTAACAGTCATGCGCTACTACCAACTGAGCTATGGCGGATAAAAGCTAAGCGACTTCCATATCTCACAGGGGGCAACCCCCAACTACTTCCGGCGTTCTAGGGCTTAACTTCTGTGTTCGGCATGGGTACAGGTGTATCTCCTAGGCTATCGTCACTTAACTCTGAGTAATACCTACTCAAAA
>ERZ772908.36-NODE-36-length-42326-cov-4.71165_pt1 | contig 42326 bp, 52 predicted proteins | sample MGYA00512121_ERZ772908 | MGnify/ENA primary metagenome ERZ772908 (study PRJEB29015, sample SAMEA2738084) | human oral metagenome | biome: human oral; feature: human-associated habitat; material: saliva | place: China | collected 2264 ... | reverse complement strand
CGAGGTGTGTTATGAAAGACGCATGGGGCCGTACAATTGAATATGTACGTCTGTCGCTGACAGATGCGTGTAATTTCTGTTGTCCCTATTGCCGACCTGCAGAAATTACGCCTCAAAGTCAAACACAACTATTAACTGTTGATGAATGGATGACTATTTTAGAGGCCTTCCATCGGATTGGTGTAAAAGCTGTGCGCCTTACTGGTGGTGAGCCATTACTATATCCTCATATTGAAGAGCTTCTAGGTCGTATTAATGATACAGGTTGGTTTGAAGATATTTCGATGACTACTAATGGTAGTCTCTTGGCATCTCGAGCGCAACGGTTGAAAAAACTCGGGTTAAACCGCGTGAATATTAGTTTAGACTCGCTTGAAAGTGAAGCCTTTGCTACTTGTGTAGGTAAAGAGGGGCAACTTGAGTCTGTACTAGAAGGCATACGAAGTGCTATTAATGCTAACTTTAAATCTGTAAAGATTAATACCGTTTTATCTCGCTACTGGTCTGATGAAGAAGTTAAATCGTTATTGCAGTATGTAGAAAAGTGGCCTGTTGTTTGGCGTTTTATCGAGTATATGCCGTTCCAAGGGGATGCATTCCATGGTCCAACCTTTGATGAGTGGAAGGCTCAATTGGAACGTGTGAGTGGGGGGCCTCTTACAGAGGTTCACTCAATATATGGTTTTGGACCTGCTACGTATTTAGCGTTACCAAGTGGTAAGGCGGTAGGTTTTATTTTCTCAATGTCTCATAGCTATTGTGATACATGTAATCGGGTTCGACTCACATCAGATGGTCAGATGCGCTTATGTTTACTGCGTGATGATGAGGCCGATTTAGTTTCCCTTGTGCGAAATGGCGCTACAGTAGAGGCGTTAGCTGAGCATATTGAGCGTGCTTTACAACGTAAACAAGAACGACATGATGGAATAGGAATGGATCAGCCAGAACGTCCAATGTGGCGCATCGGAGGGTAGTATGGGATTTTTTGATTTTCTAAAACCAAGATCAAAAGAAAATATTGAATCATGCTGGCCTGGTGGTAAATTCCTTCAAGTCCATATAGAGTACGATACTGTAAAAGCTGTATTTACCTATTTTGGCCGTTACGGTTTGCAATTTAGTGTACCTAAGGATACTCTAACACATGTCGTTGTTAAAGAGGTAAGTCGTACACATAGTGTACTTCAACTATATAGTGGTGAAGACTGCGTAGGAACGAGTGATTTACTCCCTACAGAGGCTTGTAATACCATGAAAGATTGGGTGTTACAATATTAATGCACATGTTTTATAGGAATGTAATAAATATTCTTTACATTCCTATAAAAGAGGCATATAATTAGTCATGTCATGGACCACTAGCTCAGCTGGCAGAGCACCTGACTCTTAATCAGGGTGTCCAGGGTTCGAACCCCTGGTGGTCCACCAAAGAAACCCGCACAGTAGTGCGGGTTTTTCTTTTGACATCATTTTTGTCAGGGTACCTTTTGACATCATTTTGACATCAATTAGAATATATTTGAAATCTTTTCTACCACATCGGCTTCCATAATTGGGGTAACATGGGAGTAGGTATCCATCGTTTGTTGGTACGAGGAGTGGCCAAGTCTCATTTGTACGACTTTAAAGTTTACTCCGGCTTCCAATAATAAGGTGGCGTGTGTATGACGAGTATCGTGCATAGTAAAATCAGGTCTACCGATTGCGGTGGCCAACTTTTTACATTTCAGAGAAACCTTGGCTGGATCACGAGGGTTTCCGAACTTACCTGGGAACACGAGATTGTTATTTCTCCAGTTCGTTGCTTTTAGTCTTCGTTTATCGACGCATGTGCGAAGTTTTAGGAGCTCTGCGATAGTTTTATCGTCAAGCGAAATAGAACGCCTAGACGAGCTGTTTTTAGTTGTTTTAGAGATAGTTGTGACTTCATTGATACGTAAAACTGTCTGATTGACGGTTAGTGTTTTTTGCTTTAAGTTGACATCATCCCAGGTTAAACCGAGTATCTCACTACGGCGTAAACCCGTTGTAAATGCTAGCTTAAATAGCGCGTGCCATTCGACATCATCAATTTGCTCAAGGAAGGTTTCTACTTCTTCCTTGGATAGTGTTACCATCTCTCGCTTACGCTCTTGTTTAGGCTTCTTGACTAATGTGGCCACATTTTTAGAGATTATCTCATCCATAATAGCCTGTTTAAGGATAGCCCTAAGAACGGTTAGCGTGTAGCTGATAGTCCTGGCAGATAAGTGACTCATGCTATCCATGAGTGCTCTTATGTTTAATGCTGATAACTCAACTAACCGTATCGAGCCTATGAAAGGCACAATATAGGTTTTAATAATATATTGATAAGAAGATAGGGTGTTTTGTGAAACGGTATCCTTTTTAAGTCGGATCCAATACTCACACCATCTCTCAATGGTAATGGTGTTATCATAGTTAGCACATTGCGCTAGTGATTCCACGTAGGCATCGCGTTCCGCAATAGCAGCTTTCTTGGTGGTACCGTAAAAGTATTTACGATTACCGTTTATCATCTTTGATACCTGGTAGCGCCCATCGGCTCGTTTTTTTGGCATAGCTCATCTCCTCGTTACTCGACTGATGTGTAACTATCGAATATAAAATCAATAGTCGCTCTAATTGAAGGGTTGGCTCCTTTTATTTTGATTAATTTAAACGCTTTTATGCCTACACTTCTTATTGGTGTAACCAGTAACGCCGCAAGAAAACTGTGAGTGGCGGTTTTAACATTAGAAAAATCTAATACGACAGTTTGGCCTTTTGCTAAAGCCGGTAGAATCTGTTTGTCTCGCCTATTAATAGCTTCATATTTGACTTCGCAATTTTCTCCACAATAGTTATTCATATCTATCGTTATTTCTACTTCTGTAGGCTTATTATTGCGGGCCTCTACTTCTTGTTTGGCTTTAGCTCGTAAGTCTTCTAGTTCTTTACTAAAATTAAACGATCTAAATTTATCAAAACCTATTGTCATGTAGACGAATGTACCTGGCCACGCACGTCGTAAAGTGTCTGAAGTGATGTCCGTCGGGGAGATGTGCAAAAGCCCTGTGCCAGAAACTATATAGGTATCGGCTTCCAGTTTTTTACCTAAATTTGATGACAAGAATAGTCCCATGCCAGCGTTATTTTGTGCGCTATAAGGGCCCTTTGGAGCACCAAATGTTCCCGATATTTCCGGTTTTATAGCTTCTTCTAAAGCTGTTGTATCGGAAGAAAATGGAGGATATGTTTGTTCTAAGTGGCGTTTAATACCCACGCCTAAATCCGCTACGATAAACGATAATTGGTTTTTATCACGGTACCAGTTGAATTGAAGTAAAGAAGGAATTTGTGGATTATAGCCGTGTTCTAAAGTATTGTATAATAACTCGGAAACAATATACCGTAAAGTATCTTCATGCCCGGATATAAGGCCCATATCGATTTGCGAAGTATATTGTAGTATTTTGCCAATGGCAGAAGATACGTCTGTTGTTTGATTTCTGATGGCAAACATAGGTTTGTCATAAACGGTGTTGAAGTTTTCATTACTATTTTCTAATACTTTATAGCAACCACTTCCGCCGATACGCTGCCACATTTTTCGTAATTTCGTATTTTCATCAATATTAAAGGATATAAAGGTCCCTTTTGATTTTAAGAACCAAAGATACTGGATGAGTAGGGATAGCGCTTGGTAGTTAGCATTGGTACATGCTCGGCCATCAATGATTATATAAGGCCCTTCGAAATTCCAATCAAAGATGGATAAGTAGGCATTAAAGTCAACAATATTACTACTCTTAAAAGACAAAGTTCGAGGTAATTTTATAATCGGTATGCCTTTTTTAGTTGTTCGCAATCTTGATTCCTCCTCTTTCCGTTGACATGGACGACAAGTATTTGGTATACTCGTCTTGTAAACATAATAAATGCGTAGAGACATAATCGTGAACGGAATGTTCGTCTCTCAGAAAAAAAAGTAAAGGAAATTATATTTTCCCCCTACATAGGCCCTCACTTATAGGTGAGGGCCTTTTCCTTTATCATAAAGTCTCTTACCCCTTAGCAGGACAGGAGGCTTTTTTATATCCCAAAAATCCCTCTAATGATGCTACGATTACGTTCATGTTTAGCTTTCCGTTCTGCTTCTTTTTGCTGTGCGATTCTGGCTTCCTGTTGTGCCTTTTCTAACCGGGCTTTTTCTTCAGCACGAGTCTGTGCTTCATCTGATTGTTGTTTTTCGTAATCGGCTAATTTAGCATCACGGTCTACTAGTCCTTTTACAGAAGCGATAAGTGCCTCATCACCACTGCCTGGCGCAGCTGTATGGTTTTGTCCGTGAAAGCTATCTTGTACGTAAGCTGTATCAGACCCATCCTGATAAATATAGTATTGCCCAGGATCTATAGAGTTATCTTCAAAGTATATGTCATAAGATATGAGCTCTTGGATGCCTGCTGTTCTAACCCATACAGCCCAGGCTTTGGCAGTGTCTGTCTCAGGATCATAAGACAATGTGTTCAAATCTACTTTCCCTGTGTAGTCTGAATTGGAATAGAACCACTGCCAGCGGTCTCCGTTAAACTCTTTTGCGGATGCAACGGAAACACTCATTGTGGTAACTAGTGCTGCTAATACTAACAATTTTTTCATTTTAAAATCTCCCTTTTTATATAATCCATTATATGTCCCTGTAATTTTTATTTTAATCTATTTGTATATTGGATTATGCCATTGTGTGCGGAGGCGGACATCGCCTCCGTTTTTTGATGTTCAACAGCGATGGCTTCTATTGTTGCCAATAATTGTTGGTTTATGCCTTGAAGGAAATTAATATATTTCGGCAGTATTGTAGAGTCGTTGCTTGCCCTTTGTTCTGCCGACATTGTCTCTATAATAGAATTTAACGATTGACTAACAAAGTTCAAACTGTTTAAGGACGTCATTTCTTGGGTATTTTTTGCTGCTATAGTATTCGCTATATAGCTGAGAGCATTCCCGATAATCCCGCTGTCCATCTCGTAAGTGCTCGGCATTGAAAGTAAAACACTCAGTAAGACCCCAAGTGCATCTTGGTCCGGAGAGAGAACAGGAGCTGGCATCACTTTGTCCGTTGATTGGAATGGGAAGGAAGGCATCCAAGAAGCTTGCCCCTTTCTTTCTGCCTCCCTTCTCATATTTTTGTTGAATTGATCAACTAGAATCCATTCAGCGGATCGATCGTCATCTGTTAACCCGAGTAGGTATTCTGGTGTTGTTGATAGCGCTTTCGCAATAGATTTTATTGCGGCAGCAGGTAGTTTTTTAGCATCTGCGGTTTCGTAACGATAATAAGTCGGCTTTGGAATCTTGGTTTTCTCCAACATCTGGGAAACACTTATTCCTCTTTTTATTCTGAGTTCACGTATTCTATTTCCAATTTTATCTGTATCTATTGTAGCCATATATTTATACTCCTATATAATTCTATATGGGTATTGTATAAAATTTTTATCAAAAATGCAACTAAAATATTTAAGTATAATTTAAGTTTATCAAAACTGAGACAATTATTATTGACAGTGATAAATACATGAGTTAGAATAAAATCAACCTAAAGGAAGTCATAAAGAAGGAGGTGGATATATGAACATGAAAAAGCTTAGAATGCTAATGTACGCTAACGGATTAGGGATGCAAAAATTAGCAAAAGAAAGCGGAATTAAGCAAGCTACGCTTTATCGAAGACTGTCCAAGGGCGGAAAGTCTTTTACTATTGAAGAGATAGCCAAAATAAGTTCAGTTCTTGGTTTAAATTCTGCTGAAATAGTAGAAATTTTTTTACCTTGAAGTCTCAAAATTGAGAATTTTGTGAGACTAATATAAGAAATAGGAGGATAGGTTATGAAAGAATTCGTAATCAGAATGTTCGGCGAATCCATTACGGAACGCATGAACGAGTTAGGCATGACTAAGACGGCGCTGATTAAACAAGCTGAAATCTCGATGGATACATTGAACCGAGCTATCAAAGGAAGGTCCGTACAAATGTCGACAGTCGTTGGTATCTGCTATGCGTTGTGTGTCGATGATTCTGAAAGTCATGACTTTTGGGAAACCGATTACTACAACCCTAAATTAGATAGAAAATGAGGTAAAACAGATGAACAGTGAAACACGAATCAGATTATTAGAAGAGCGCGTAGCCTTCCTTGAACTTATGACGCAATTCAGCGCCCACGAATTATTAACTCAATATATTCGCACGGTAGCTGAGGAGCAAGGGATTCCTTGTGAAAGACGTAAAAACCGTGGCAATCACGGGTGGACGTTGCCGAGATTTGAAATACACAGTAAGAATGCTATTGCGGTGGCTTTAGGGCTTTCAAAAATCACAGATATTGAGTATGAAATGCTGGCCGATGCTGAACGCATTGTCGATGTAATTGCAGATGTGTATGTATCTTGGAATTAAGGAGTTAGCTATGAATAAAAAACTATTATCTGAACTCGGAATATGCTGCATATGGATTTTAGCGCTAGGCTTATCCGCAGGATTGAGTTTATTTGTAATGTTATCCCTGGTGCTTTTGGCATTTTAGGAGGTAGGGAATGGACCAAATGATTTATGACAGAAAGATTAAAGTGATTAATGCACTGGAGCAGCTAATCATTGAAGCAGCAAAAGGCAATGTTTCAGATAAAGCTATTGAAGCCTTACCTGAAACAGTACGTGCCTATAACGAGTTACTTAACAGTCTTTAAGATTTCGTTGTAGATGTGATCAAAAGCTTTGGCCGCTGCCTCAACATTGTTATTAGTATCCTTGAAGGAATTGTAGTTGACAGCTTCTTTGGCGATTAATGCTAAGACGATTTCTTTAGTAGCTTCAAACACTTTAGCTTGTACCGGTGTCATATAATCACCTCCTTTCTAAGGTGATTATACAAATTAAATTTTAAAAATATGCAAAATATACATGAACAATTTATGAATACCCTCGGAGGAGGTAGTTATGAATAAGATGTGCATTACGGTGGCGGAAGCTGCAGAGCTTGCTAGCGTACCGGAAACGGTCATCCGCGAATGGGCGCAAGATTTTGACTTTCCGTCCATGAAAATCGGTAAGCGTGGTGGCAAACGTCTTATCCACGTTGAGTCGTTTAATGCTTGGCTAGCTAAACGGTGCCAGGCACGAATAGGAGAGTAAACATGGTGAAAGTAATTTATGCAGTGCGTGTTCTCGCTGCAATTCTAGTAGTCGGAACAGTTGGATCGGTTGATATAGACCGTATCGATTTGTGGACAGGTATTTGCCAAGGTCTGCTAGGTATTACTCTTTGGATGCTAGCAGGCTACTGGCTAGAAGAAGTAAAAGAATATGGCAAAAGATAAATTTTGCAAGGTGTGCAACAAAAAGATTAAAAGTCCTTACACAAACTGGTCTTACCTGACAGGCGAGCCTCGTATTGTGTGTGACAACTGCAAAGAAATACATCCCATCGTAAACAGATATAGACAGAGGAAACAGAAATGACAGAACAAGAAATTTTGTACAACGCCTACAACGAAAGCGGAGTACAAACGAATGAAGAAGTAATGGCTTTACTAGGGTGGTCAAATGATAAAGTCCGAAATATCAAAGCAAAATTGAAGATACGAGGATTTATCGATTACACCTTTGGTTCACCAGTTAAAATCCTTAAGCCGTATAGGGAGGTACTAGACACTCCTGAAACGTTTAAGGCTCAAATATACCGCGAAATGCTTGAAGTCTACATGGAGGATTTCCGAACGCAAGATACGTTCAAGGACAGACTTCTAGTAGGACAAGAGATTCGCATGATTCTTAAATGCGTATAAGGAGGTGATTAAATTGCGAGACTGTACAACGTGCCCTGATAAAGACTACTGCATTCCTGATGAATGCGAACAGTTAGGCACACAAAAAAATGCCCCAACGCACGGCAATGCGTAAAGGGCACATAGAAAAATATCCATTTAAAGTATATCACATAGTTAAACCGAAAGGAAACAGAACAATGATCGAGTTAAAAATTACAGTAGATAAAGCAGTTGAATTAGAACAAGAAGTGAAAGACCTATATCAATCTATTGTAGGTGCACCTGTTAAAGAAGAAACACCTGCTAAGAAGGAAGCTCCTAAGAAAGCTGAACCAGTTAAAGAAGAAGCTCCTGCTCCAAAAGCTGAGCCGGTTAAAGAAGAACCCGCGCCTACAGTAGAACCTGAAAAAGCAGTAGAAGTACCAAGCCTTGAAGCAACTCGTGAAGCAGTAAAAGATGTAATGGCAAAAGCTACTGATAAAACGAAAGCTAAAGGCGAATTCAAAGCCTTCTTAGATAGTATCGGTGCTGAAAAGGTAACATCTGCTACCGATGAACAACGTATTCAAATTATGGAATGGGTGAATAGCCGTGGCTAAGAAACACGCCTTACTAGGTGCTTCAAGCAGTGCCAGGTGGCTAGTATGTACTCCTTCAGCAAGATTAGAGGCGATGTTCCCTGATGAACAATCTCCGTATGCTGCGGAGGGTACTGTTGCGCACGACCTGGCGGAAGCAATTCTCCGACATAAGTTAGAGGGTAAAAAACCCCCTAAGCTAGATGACTATTCCACTGAAATGGTAGAAGCTGTTAATCGATATGTTGACATCTGCGAAGAGAAGGTAAACGAAGCACGTGCTCGTTCCGCTGATGCGGAAGCTATGATAGAAGCACGGCTCGACTTCTCTCGTTGGGTACCTGAAGGGTTCGGTACGGGTGACATGGTAATCGTAGCAGATGGCATCCTGGAAGTGATTGACCTGAAGTATGGTAAGGGCGTTCCTGTTAGTGCCGTCGAAAACACACAAATGCGACTCTACGCATTAGGTGCTTATGACGTTAACGAGTACTTGTACGACATCAAAACAGTTCGTATGACGATCGTTCAGCCTAGACTCGATAGCATATCTACTGACGAATTATCCGTAGAAGAGCTTCTCGATTGGGGCGACGAAGTCAAACCAATTGCCCAAAAAGCTTGGAACGGGCAGGGCGAATGTACACCTTGCGACTACTGTAACTTCTGTAAAGCACGGCACACCTGCCGAGCACTGGCCAATACATGCCTGGATACATTCTACAAAGAAGGCGGTAAGCTCAATCAGTTACTCACTGACCAAGAAGTGTCTGACATCTTATTGATGAAAGATTTAATCACGAAATGGATTAAAGGCGTGTATGATTTCGCTTACGAGAAAGCCTTATCCGGTGAAAAGCAATGGCCAGGCTTCAAATTGGTAGAGGGTACGTCAAGACGTACTATCACGGATCCAGAAGCTGCAGCTAAAACATTACTCGACAATGGCTATAAAGAAGAAGAAATCTTCAAGCCTCGAGAACTCGAAGGTATCACTAATCTGCAAAAGGTTCTTGGTAAAAAAGGCGTTGCTGAATACCTAGAAGCGTATATCGACAAGCCTGAAGGCAAGCCTACGCTTGTACCGGAAAGCGATAAACGCCCTGCAATCAATACCGCAGAAACAATGGCAAATGAATTCGATGACGAGGTGTAATCATGCGCGTCGTAACAGTAAAAGCAATTGCCAAAGAGCTCCACGAACGTGGTCACTACCTCGACGAGCTCTACCAAATTACTATTGCATATGCTACTAGCTTGCACACTCGCTACTGCACTGCAGACGCAAGGTGCGATGCAATAGAACTTCGATATCAAACAGAAGAAGAGTTGGGCACATATGAGTATCCCTGGTTAGAGGATGATGAGTGGAACCGGCTTGATGATGAACGTTCTGATATCGAAGAAGAATTAGATGAATTATTTAACACAGTAATAGGGTTTGATTATGAAATCGACCCATTTAAGAAATAAGGAGACCGTAACAATGGCTAAATTAACAACTGGTATCGTAAGACTTTCCTATGCAAACATCGCTCAACCTCGTAAAAACGACGATGGCAAAGCAAAATATAGTTCCCAAATTATTATCGACAAAACAGATAAGAAAACAATCAAAGCATTTGAACGAGCTATCGAAGACCTTAAGGCTGACCCAAAGGTAGTCGCTAAGGTGGAAGGTAAAGCAGCATACCTTAAATTGAACTTACGGGATGGCGACACAGATGAAGCAGTGGCAGACCAACCTGAAACATACGCTGGTAAATTCTTCATTAACGCTAACAGTGATAAGCAACCCGTAGTGTTCACTCGGGACAAAATAAAGATGGACCAATTCGACATTGAAGAGGAAATCTACTCCGGCGTGTATGCGCAGGTAGCGCTTTCTGTGTTCGCTTACAACTTTAACGGTAAGAAAGGTGTAGGCTTTGGTCTAAATGGTGTTCGTAAAGTTAAAGATGGTGACCGCCTCGGTGGTGTTCACGTATCTGCTAATGACTTCGGCGACGACGATTTAGGCGATATGGACGATGACGATTTAATCTAAGGAGGCAAATATGGAGCTCAGTATTGATGTGGAAACGTATTCTGACTGCCCAATTAAATATGGGGCGCAGCGATACGTTGATGATAAGACATTTGAAATACTGCTCTTTGCCTATAGCTTCGATGACGAACCGGTCGAAGTAATTGATATGACAAAGGATCCACTACCCGAAAGGGTGGTGGATGCCTTGTATAACAAGGAAATTACAAAGACCGCATTTAACGCAGCATTTGAAATGCTGTGCCTAAAGAAGTACTTCCCTGATGCGGACTATACGAACTGGGAATGTACCTCTGTACTGGCGTTATACTGCAGTTTACCTGCAAGCCTCGACAATGTGTCAAAGGCTTTGAAATTAGGAGAAGCCAAGGACTTAAGAGGTAAACGCCTTATCCAGTTCTTCTCTGTACCACGTAAGCCAACTAAGACAAATCCTAAGACACGAAATATGCCAGAGGATGCGCCTGAAAAATGGGCGGAATTCATTGAGTACAACCGCCAGGACGTGGTAGTAGAAAAGGCAATTCGTAAACGCTTACTTTCGCTGAAGCCACCGGCTATCGAGCACGAGTACTGGTTACTCGACCAGGATATAAACTGGCGAGGCGTGAAAGTAGATATGGAACTCGTCGATGCGGCGCTTGCCTGCAACGACGAAATCGTGGAGGAAGCTACCGAGTCATCCAAGATATTAACAGGATTAGAGAATCCGAACAGTACTATGCAACTTAAAGAGTGGCTAACTGCGAGATTGGGGTATGATCTAGAAACAATGAGAAAAGACGATGTATCAAACCTCTTAGCACAGGATATCCCCTCTGATGTTCGCAAGGTACTGCAAAATAGACAGGTGCTCGGTAACTCCTCCATCAAAAAATACTTGGCCATGAAAAACGCTGTATGCTCAGATGGTCGTATCCACGGTATGCTTCAGTTTTATGGAGCTATGCGTAGCGGACGATGGGCGGGTCGTGTGGTACAACTACAGAACCTACCTCGTAACTACCTAGAAGATTTAGACACCGCTCGGGAAGTCCTTAAAAGTAGAGACGTAGAAATGTTAGACCTACTCTACGGAAACCCTGGTGACGTGATTAAGCAACTTATCCGTACCGCTTTAGTAGCAGAGGACGGACACCGATTCATTGTAGCCGACTTTAGCGCTATCGAAGCCCGTGTTATTGCCTGGCTTGCTCACGAGCAGTGGCGTCAAGATGTATTCGCTCAAGGCGGAGATATCTATTGCGCTTCTGCATCAAGCATGTTCCACGTACCAGTTGAGAAGCACGGTGTTAATGGGCACCTACGACAAAAAGGCAAGGTAGCTGAATTAGCGCTCGGCTATGGTGGCGGTGTAGGAGCTATGAAAGCGATGGACACTAAAGGTGAGATTCCAGAAAGCGAACTCCCTGGAATCATCGAAGCATGGCGACAAGCTAGCCCACGAATTACGAGATTTTGGAAAGATGCAGACAGCGCAGCAAAGCAAGTAGTGAGAACAGGAGAACCCGTACGAATTAGACAAGGCAATATTAAATTCTTTAAATCGAAAGGCTTCCTGTTTATCGAATTGCCGTCAGGTCGAAGACTTGCTTATGCAAGACCTAGACTTGGGCTCAACAGGTTCGGTAGTGAATCGATTGAGTATGACGGTATGGATCAGGTTAAGAATACATGGGGCAGAGTTGAAACCTACGGTGGAAAACTCGTCGAAAACATTGTGCAGGCTGTAGCAAGAGATTGCTTAGCAGCCGCAATGCTCAGACTGGCCAAAGCTAGTTACAAAATAGTCGCCCATATCCACGACGAAGTGGTTATCGAAGCGCCAATAGGCGAAGGCAGTTTAAAAGAAGTAATAGATATAATGTGTGAACCTGAACCCTGGAATGAAGGGCTCATATTAAACGCAGCAGGGTTTGAGAACCCTTACTATATGAAGGATTAGGAGGACAATCCATATGAAACTCTCAAAACAACAAATTCAACAACAACGCGAAGCAATCGACGCTTTATATGAACTTGTAAAAGATGCGCCAGCTAGTGAGCGTAAAGATTCTGCTATGGCATACTGCGAAGGCTGTATTGCTGCTTGTGATTTAGGGCTTAAAGTACTCAATGGTAAAAAGACCGAAGCACCTAAGACTGAAGAGCCTGTAGTTGAAGCTACTCCGGCGGTAGAAGCTACGGCCACTACTGAAGAGAAACCTAAACGTAAACGTACTACTAAAAAGAAAGCGCCAGTAGAGGAAGTCCTCTCGGTTGAAGAAGAACCTGTAGTCGAAGCTCCGGTAGTTGAAGAAACTCCTGAAGAAGACGATTTAGACGATTTGTTATAAGAAAGGATAGCGCCTTATGAAGGTCTTATTTAGTTTATCAGTCAACAAGCTGTATGACCTAGTACGGCGCAAGCAAGTGAACACTTGGGCACCTGCTGTACACTACCACGTGGATTGCGGCCAATCATTTGCCTGCTTGTGGCCATCAGTATCTTCTGGGATGGGCAAAATAGTAGACCCTTATATATCAACTGAGTTCTATTGCCCACAATGTGGAGAATTAATCCGTACTAGAGGCGTCGATGGTGATTGTGTAGCCGATGCCTCCGGTAACGATAATGTTCCTTTAGATATAGAACTATCGGTTATTGATCGGGGGACAATCCTTGATGTTAAATTTGACTATCACACAGTATATGTCGATAACGATACACAATCTATCTACCCTGGATACAAGCCTCATCTTATCGATATATTACGCTTTGATTTTAGGCAAGGAAAGGTATTTTTAGTTCAAAAGAAACGTACTCGCGCTGATATAGTATCCGAAATTGAACCTAATATATCTATCTTTTACTCTAAATCGCTGCCCCTGCACTGGCTAGTAGCAACTCCTAATTGTCGATTGTCTCGGTATCAAAAAGAGCTGCAGACTTTTGCTAAAGTGCTAAAACAAGCTTACTTCGCTAAGTTATCAAAACGAGTTGGGTATCAAGTTAAACCAATCAGACAAGGTGTACTACTATCGTCCAAATACGGCGCGCTCGATAACTTACTCCATAATCTAGTGTGGAAGATGCACGCGCCGGATGCGCCTGCATTAAATGACAAGTTAGTTAGAGACCACGATAGCTACTTCAGACCTTTCGGGTCTAATTTAACAAGTACTTCTGCTATCACTGAGTTAACTAGTACCGGCGTACCGTTTATCAAAGCACTTATACAGCTTTATAGAGTACCGGATAAACGCTGGGTTAGAAAATTACTAACTATCCGTCCTTTCTTCTATATCAAAGTGATCCAAACTGCTAGCAAGGTATTCAAAAGCATGGATTATCAGAAAGCATTTACAGACCTTGTGGCAGAGGAAGGTGGGAAAAACAGTTATATCCAATCCTGGCCTATATGGAATGATGAGCAGGCCTTGCTTACTGTTACCACTTTTCTCAAACTTATGCGTCACCAATACGGTGAACGTCGAGTTCTATTATTCTTAAAAAATGCTGACTCCTATTCGGAAGTAAAAGATACTGCGGATATGTATAACAGGCTATCAAGAACTAGGAAAAAGGAGATTTGGGCTAGACATATTCAAATTAAGGATCTGCATGATGAGATTGTGTGTATATCCGAATTTGAAAAAGCAGAAAATGTTCCAGTACAACGCAGCATGCTCCATAGCAAGTTAATAGACTCCGTTGGTGGTCTAGATTTTGCTGTAGTTAAAACAACACACGACATAATTCGACTAGGTGTTCAACTCAATAATTGTGTGGGCACCTATGTAGAAAAAGTTAAAGAGCAAAAATGTGCTATTGTTGGTGTGTTTGAAAACAGCCATCCGGTAGCGTGTATTGAGGTAAATCCTACGGATACCTCTGAAGCATTTACAGTAATACACCAGGCTAAGCTAAAAAATAACAGAGGTGTACGAGATAATCACAACATTAATTATGCTGTATGCCAATGGGTTAAAAAGCATAGATTACAAGTACCTAAATATTTAGGGGACATCCACTTTGCGAAGGGAGGAGCGATGTAATATGGATACAAATATCATCATAGCTACGGGCAGAAGTCGCTCCGCCCGTAGCTGGAAGTCTGAAAAAATGACTTGGAGTGCTTTGGCCAATAAATTGGCTGAGCCTACTGTAACGAATGAAACGGCTGCTGAATACGCCAAGATGTCTAAAGCTGATCAAGGCCAAAAGAAAGACGTCGGCGGTTTTGTAGGTGGCTATATTCCTAAAAATGGTAGACGGGTAAGAGGCTCTGTTAAAGAGAGGTACTTAATTACCCTTGATGCGGATAATCCCAGTGAGGACTTTCTATTAGACCTCGATATGGAATTAGGCGGTATGGAGTATGTACTCTACAGTACACACAGTCACACGGATGCTAATCCACGATATCGCGTAATCATCCCTGTGGATAGAGCGATGAAGCCAGATGAGTACCAGGCAGTCTCGAGACGGATTGCGGATAATATCGGTATCGAGTCTTTTGACCCGTCCACGCACCAAGCTGAGCGGTTGATGTATTGGCCAAGCCATCCTAAGGATGTCGAGTACGTGTATCAACGAGGCGAAGGCAACCTAGTATCTGTTGATCAGTGTCTAAGCACATACCGTGATTGGCGTGATACGAGTCTTTGGCCAACATCAGATAAGGAATCACAAATTCGCCTTGATGCGGCCAAGAAGCAAGGCAACCCATTAGAGAAAAAGGGTTTACTTGGTGCCTTTTGTAGGTGCTATAGCATCACAGAGGCGATAGCGAAGTTTCTTCCCGAGGTGTATGAGCCGACACAAGTTGAGGACCGATACACGTATACGGAAGGCAGCTCAGTAGGTGGTTTAGTTATCTACGATAACGATACTTTCGCTTACTCCAACCATGCAACTGACCCTATCAGCGGTAAACTTGTTAATGCATTTGACCTAGTTCGCATTCACTTATTCGGTGCCAAAGATGAGGGCGAAGACCCTACGACGGCAGTTACTAAACTGCCTAGCTACAAAGCTATGATAGACTTCGTCAACGAAGACGGCGCAGCACCAATCCTGCTCGATAAAGAACGTATGGAGGATATGGAGTTTGACGATATCACAGATGAAGAAGAGGACTTTTTGTCAAAGCTAAAGCGTGATAAAAACGGTACTCCCGAGTCTGATGTGTTCAACTGCTTGGTGGTACTTAAACATGACCCTGCATTAAAAGGTAAAATCCGTCTTGATGAATTCGCGCATCGGTTAGTTGTGATTGATGATCTTCCGTGGCGAGGTAAGGATGAAACCCCTTACTGGACAGATACCGACGATGCGTGCCTGCGTAACTACTTCGCTACGAAATACCTTATCAAGGGTAAAGGCATTATCGATGATGCCTTGCAAGAGGTAACGCAAGACAATAAATTCCATCCTGTACGCCAGTATTTAACCGGCTTAACTTGGGATGGTGAATGTAGAGTCGATACTCTATTTATCGATTACATCGGAGCGGAGGATACCGAATACATCCGAGCGGTTACACGTAAATGGATGTGTGGCGCCATCGCACGAGTAATGGAACCTGGCGTTAAGTTCGATACTGCCATTGTATTATACGGCTCTCAAGGTCTTGGTAAATCGTTAATCCTAGAACGGTTAGGTCGTAAATGGTTTAACAACTCTTTAGTTGATATCAAGACCAAAGACGCCCTCGAACAAATCCAGGGTTCATGGATCAATGAACTCGCTGAACTTGCACCTACCTATAAAAACGACAATGAAATCGTTAAGGCTTTTATCAGCCGTACCTCTGACCGGTTCCGCTCACCTTACGGTAGACGGACAGAAGAGTATCCACGCCAGTGTGTATTCGCCGGTTCTACTAATAATCTTATGTTCTTAAAGGACCGCACCGGTAACCGCCGATTCTGGCCAATTACTGGAGACAAGGACCGCAAGACTAAGAACGCCTGGGAGTTGGCAAATGGAGAAATTGACCAATTATGGGCGGAAGCGTTCACGTATTGGGCGGAAGGTGAGCCTCTTGTATTAGAGGGCGAACTTGAAGAGGAAGCCCTTAGAATCCAATTATCCCACACTGAAGGCGGTGAACTCGTAGGTCTTATTGAGGAGTACCTAGAGATGGAACTACCTGAAGATTGGGAGTCTAAAGACATCTACGATCGCAGGGAGTATATCCGGAATTATGGCGATGACGATTATTGTGGTTCAGTGCAGCGGGAGCGGGTTTGTGCCCTTGAGATATGGTGTGAAGTGATGGAGGGTGACAGGAAGAACCTGCAGAACGCAAAAGCAAGAGAAATCATTGACATTTTGCAATCTATTAAAGGGTGGAGTCCTTATACAAAAGGCACAGGTAAAGCCCGGTTCGGTAAGCTTTACGGTCCGCAGAGAGCGTTCGTCAGAGATGGAACTGGACTTCTTGACATCTATAAAAAGAATCACAAGAAGTAGGTGTGTCCAATTATTTGAGGTGTGTCCAATTATTTAATAGGTACGAATGTTCGCAAAAATAATTATTCAAGTCTATACATCGATGAATTTTGATATAAGCTAATAATTGGACACACCAAACACGCATGGACACACTAATCGGACACGGGCAAAAAACAGATAACTACTAATCTGAATAGAGTTATGTATCTAGTGTGTCCAATTATTTATATAAAAATAAAAAAATAAATATATGAATAATCGTATGTATAGGTATACACGTAAAAAACCCGTATACGCGTATATATATATGTTGGAAAAAAATTGGGCACTTCGGACACACCCCCCCCATAAATCCAGTAACCACGTGGGTTTATAGGCGTGTCCGAAGGCGTGTCCGAGCATTAAATGAGAAAGAGGTGAGAACGATAGAAAAAGATATCGAACGTTGGTTAGGAAATCAACTCAAAAAACTGGGGTGCATATATATGAAATTCGTATCACCTGGAAATGACGGCGTACCCGATCGGATTGTTATACTTCCCGGAGGTAGTGTTATCTTCGTCGAGTTAAAGTCCACACAAGGTAAGTTAATGGCCAATCAACGAGTACAGATTTCAAGGCTGCGTAAACAGGGCGCTTTAGTATTTGTCTTAACAGGGAAGCTAGACGCCAAGTTATTTGTAGACGATATAGAAAGGGTAATTCATGGACTTTCATCCACACGAGTACCAAGAGATCGCTATTCAGCGGATAATTGACCATTCGCACTATGGGCTCTTATTAGACATGGGCTTAGGGAAGACAATCTCTACGTTAATCGCAATAGAGAAACTTATGTATGATAGCTTTACTATCAAAAAAGTGTTACTTATTGCACCTAAGAAGGTAGCAGAGTCTACCTGGGCGCAAGAAACACAAAAATGGAGTGCTACAAGACAGTTAACCGTGGCTAAGGTGTTAGGTTCTGAGAAAGAACGTATACACGCACTCGATAGTGAGGCTGATATCTATGTGATGAACCGTGAAAACGTGCAGTGGTTATACGACTACTATTTCGAAAAACCGAAAAAGAAATTCCCTTTTGACATGTTAGTGATCGATGAAAGTTCTTCATTTAAGAATCCACAGGCTAAACGGTTTAAGGCCATGCGTAAAATGAGACCTCTCTTTAAGCGCATCGTGATTCTGACTGGTACGCCAGCGCCAAATACCTTAATGGATATTTGGGCACAGATGTATTTATTAGATGGTGGGGACCGATTAGGTAAAACGCTTACCGAGTTTAGATGTCGCTACTTTACACCGAACAAAACAAACGGCCATGTGGTGTATAGCTACCGATTACTACCAGGTGGCGATAAGGCGATATTTGGTAAAATCCAAGACGTTTGTATGAGCTTAAAAGCTAAGGACTATCTCAAACTACCTGAGCGCATTGAAAATGTAATTACTGTAGAGATGAGTCCTAAAGAATGGGCCCTATATAAAGAAATGGAACGCGAACATGTGCTTAGCTTGGCCAGTGATGACGATGTGAGCGCACTCAATGCGGCAGCACTCGCCGGTAAATTATTACAACTGGCGAATGGGTCCATTTATAACGATGAAGGTGAAATCGTAGTCGTCCATAATGAGAAAGTAGAGCGGTTAAAAGAGTTAGTAGAAACGAATGAAGGAAAACCTATGTTAGTGTTCTATAATTTCAAACACGATCTACAAGCGATTAAGGACGCATTCCCTAAAGCCGTCGAATTGAAGACCGATGATGATGTAGCCGAGTGGAACAAAGGCAAAATACAAATGCTATTAGCGCATCCCGCATCAGCCGGGTACGGATTAAACCTTCAAGCCGGTGGCAATATCATCGTATGGTATGGGCTGACATGGAGTCTTGAACAATACCAACAAGCTAATGCGAGACTACACAGGCAAGGGCAAACACAGCCTGTGATTATTCACCACCTAGTAACAAAAGGTACGATGGACGAGCAAGTCATGAAAGCCTTAGAACGCAAAGAAGCAGGGCAAGATGCCCTCTTAGAAGCTATTAAATATCGTAAAGAATTGTATAAGGAGTAGAGATATGCAAAAGAAATGCAGACGATGCGGAGACACATTTACAGTAAGAACACACGAGGACTACTGCCCTGCGTGTGAAAAAATTATGACACCTCCTGGCACAGGCGTTAGTAGAGAGTTAACCTGTGAAGGATGTGGTACAACCTTTATTCACAAAAAGGAAAAGGCGCAAGGCCGTTGGCCTAAATATTGTCCGGAATGTCTACCTAAGTATTCGAAGGTACCTAAGAAGAAGGAAGAGGTAGTACAAATTATTGAGGAAGTTGTAACGCAGACTGCTGCTTTGCCTAAGGAGGACGTCATCAATCATCCTTCGCACTACACACGAGGTAAGATTGAGGTTATTGATTTCATAGAAGATCAACAACTGCCGTACCATCTAGGTAATGTTATCAAGTACATCGCACGAGCAGGGCATAAGGGCGATAAACTTGAAGACCTAAAAAAAGCGCGGTGGTACTTAGACCGGTATATCAAAGAGGTAATGCCTCATGAGTGACTATAAAGAAAAGGCATCGGCGTATCTGCAAGATATAAAGATGATAGCCATACGTATTCAATCCCTACGTCAGGATATTCGCAAACTGCAGTATGATATCATCACCTTATCGGCGATTGATTATTCCAAAGACCGAGTATCGGGCGGAGGAACTCCAGCAGGGCTTGAAGGGGATGTGGCTAGACTTGTTGATACGGTAGATGCCAAGAAACGGGAGATAGCAAAGCTTATTGCAAAAAGGGAAGAAGCAAGGGCTTTAATTGAAAAGATAGAATGTATACCAGGGCGTATTATATTATCTCAAGAATACATTAACGGAGCGTTTCCTAAGAAAGTACAAGCGATGATATATTACGAAAAGAGCAGTTACTTCAATTTAAAAAATAAAGCATTGAACGAATTAGGGGAGCTACTTTCATAGTGGAGTACTTTGGACTGTTTTGGAGTACTTTGGACTTAAATGAACCGACTTGACATAGTATAATGTAGTTGTGAAAGGTGTCCTTAGTCATCTAACACAAATCCTCTCTTATACACAACTCAACAAAAAGCACGGTGATGACGACCGTGCTTTTTGTTGTATGTAGCATTGTAAATATAGGGGCCCCTATTTATGATGTAGGCGATCGCGTAAGCTAAGGAGAGGGAATATGTAAAAATGAAATTTACTGCACAATGAAACCAGGGCGAGCCGAATATGTCCACATTTTTAAAGCTTATACATTATGAGCTTGCCCTGTATCGTTGTACGCTGACATCTGATGACTAGACTATAAGTCCTCCAATAACTATATAGCCTAACAACAACCAACTAGTCATCGGATTTGAGCGTACAAATGAAGGCGAAAAGGTATGAGCACAGAAGTCAAATGTATTAAACGTAAATGCCTGAATAATAAAAACGGCGTTTGCAATGCACAACTAATTGAATACGATGGCCTGTGTCAAACTTATATCACACATGGCCACGCACATAAAAGTAATTGCGGATTATGCACTCGTTCACACGGCCGATTTAAGAGAAATAGCCGTGACGTATTAAGATAGCCAGGAGGTGAGATAGTGGCTGAATTGAGTAATAAAAAACATGAGAGATTTTGTACTGAGTATATTAAGGATACGAACGGTAAGCAAGCTGCTATCAGAGCCGGTTATGCAGAACGTTCCGCTGAAATGCAGGCATCTCGTCTGCTAAGGAATGATAAGGTAAAACAAAGGGTCGCTGAATTACGGGAAGCCTACTTCAATGAAAACATCATGACAGCACAACAGGTCGAGTATGAGTTAACAAGAATTGCCCTGGGGCTCTCAAATGAAAAACACGTCGTTATCGAAGGTACAGGCGACGGATACTCCGAAGCTCGAATTATCGATAAACCGCCTGACGAGAAGTCGAGACTAAAAGCCCTGGAGCTTATGGCCAAACGACATAGAATACTCAGCGGTGATACAACTATCGATATTAAGCCTGTAATCATCGTAGGTGGTGACGATATTGCAGACTAATAGAGTGTACTTGCCTGATATCGTAGGCAAGGGATACGGGGCTTTTTGGAGGTTCAAAGGGCGTTATAAAGCTGTCAAGGGTAGCCGTGCTAGTAAGAAGTCCTCTACACAAGCACTTAAAGCTATTATTGAGATAGTAGAAAACCCCACTGTAAACTGGTTAGTCGTACGAAAGGTAGAACGCACTTTGCGTGACAGTTGTTTCGCGCAGCTTAAATGGGCTATTCATCGATTACAGCTTGATAGGTATTTCAAATGTTCTACATCTCCGCTGGAGATAACGTATGTACCAACTGGCCAAAAGATTTTATTTAGGGGTCTAGACGATCCTTTAAAAGTAACATCCATTACCGTAGAAGTAGGGTCCTTATGCAGGCTATGGGTAGAAGAAGCTTATGAGATAACTTCTGAAGAAGCCTTCGATAGGTTAGATGAATCTATTCGAGGTCAGTTGCCCGATGGAATGTATCACCAGGTAGTGCTAACTTTTAACCCGTGGTCTGATAGGCACTGGCTAAAGAAACGGTTTTTTGATGAGCCTAGTGGTAACGTGTTGGCCATGACAACGAATTATATGTGTAATGAGTTCTTAAGTGAATCCGACCTAATATTGTTTGAGGAGATGAAAAAGAACCCCCGTCGATATAGAACGGCAGGTCTAGGTGAATGGGGTATCGTTGAAGGCCTAGTTTTTGAAAACTGGGAAGAACAAGCTTTTGATGTTAACGAAGTATCTAAACGACCAAATGTTAAATCAGCGTTCGGCATGGATTTTGGTTATGTAAATGACCCTAGTACATTGTTCTGTGGCCTTGTTGATACTGTGGCTCGTGAAATATATGTCTTTGATGAAATGTACGAAAAGGGTATGAGTAATGAAGATATTCTGTCAAAAGTATCCGAAATGGGATATGCAAAGGAACGAATTAAAGCAGATAGTGCGGAGCCTAAATCGATTAGGAAAGCTGGACTTAATAGAATTAGGGCAGCAAAAAAAGGACCTGACTCAATTCGTGCCGGAATTTCAATTATCCAGGACTATAAAATTATTATTCATCCTCGGTGTGTTAACTTCATTACTGAAATCAGTAACTACACATGGGATAAAGATAAGTTCGATAACGTGGTAAATAAACCTATTGATGATTTCAACCATTTAATGGACGCAATGCGCTATGCAATGGAAGAGTTCGACGGACGTAAAGGCGTCCGGCTAATGACGTACTAGGAGGCGATAGATTGGAAATAGAATTAATTAAGAAGTTAATTAAAAAGCATACACTGGGGCACGCAAAAGTCGTAACTAATATGGAAGTGGCTGATCGCTATTATGCTGTTAATAACGACATTATGCTAATGCCGACAAAACCAAAAGACATAGAAGAAGCAAAACAAAAAGGCGAATCGTTTAATCCAATGCACCAAGCGGATAATCGAATCGCCTATTCTTTTTACCCTCTTTTAGTGGACCAGAAAACCGCATACATGTTCACCGCACCGCCGATTTATGACGTCAAGGATGATAAGTTAAATGAAACTATCTTAGATACTTTAGGCGATGCCTACGAAAAGAAATGTAAGGACTTATGTGTTAAAGCGACTAACGGTGGCGTTGCCTGGGTGCATTACTGGATGGATGATGAAGAAGGTTTTCAGTGGGCTGTTTTACCAGCTAGTGAGATTATCCCAATTTGGAATAACCGCATCAACACAAAACTCGAAGGCGTGCTACGAGTCTATGCAGACATTAACGAGGCTGGCGAGACAATCACTGTCTACGAGTACTGGAATGATAAAGAGGTACAAGCGTTCTCTTTACGTACTGGTGACACGATAGACTCCTTATCTCCTTATACTGCCTTTATCATGATTGACCCTAGCGGGGTTACTGTAGCAGTAGATTCTATGCCACATAACATGGGTAAAGTGCCATTTATTGCGTTCGCTAATAACGCTAGCCACACAACGGACCTCGTCCGCATCAAATCATTAATTGATACTTACGATAAAACGTATAGCGGGTTCTTGAATGACTTAGAAGATGTACAGGAAGTTATCTACGTATTAACTAACTATGGCGGGGAGAACCTCTCCGAGTTCCTTGAAGGGATGAAGAAGTACAAGGCAATCCAAATGGATTCCACTGGTCCTGATGACAGAAGTGGCATTTCAACTTTGACCATTGACATTCCTATTGAAGCCCGCAAAGAGCTTCTTGATATCACTCGTAAAGCTATTTTTGATATGGGGCAGGGCGTGGATCCACAACAACAAGGTCTCGATGGCACTAGCGGGGAGGCCATGAAGTTCCTGTACACCTTGTTAGAACTCAAAGCAGGCATGATGGAAACAGAATTCCAGTTAGGGTTTAATGAGTTGATTCGTGCTATTTGTGCCGCTAATGGTACTACTGATGTAACTATCACACAAATTTGGACAAGAACATCTGTTAAAAACGATGGCGACCTTGTCGATATGTGTTCTAAATCAATGGGCGTTGTTTCTAAACGCACAATCCTTGCGCATCATCCATTCGTGGAAGATGTGAATGAGGAAATCAAACAAATTGAGGCGGAAGAAGCCGAGCAAGGTATTTACGATGATTGGAAATCTGAAGACCACGACTCTATAGACGAGAAGGACACTGAAGAACCATAAATCGTGATATAAATTTTTATTCTCTAATTCGTGGCAGGTAAACCACGGTAAAAACCGGATAGGAGAAACAACATGACAGTCAAAGAATTACTTGAAAAACTAGGTATCGCAGAAGATAAAATCGAGGATGCGACTAAACAGTTTAAGGAATTTCTAGACGGGGAATACGTTCCTAAATCGCGTTTTAATGAGGTCAACGCGGAAAAGAAAGGCCTTGAGGCTACTGTGAGTGAGCGTGATAAACAACTTAAGGCTCTCAAGAATAGCGAGGGAGACGTTGATGCGTTGAAAGAACAAATTACGAAACTGCAAGCAGAAAACAAAGCGGCCGCACTGAAATCTGAAGCAGATTTGAAAGCATTGAAGATATCCACTGCTGTACGGTTAGCTATTGGTGATACTGCACAAGATGCAGAGCTTGTAGCTAACCTCATTGACAAGTCTAAGTTAATTCTTGGCGATGATGGAAAGGTAACTGGTTTGACCGAGCAGCTTAAAGAGCTTAAAACCTCTAAAGCGTTCTTGTTTAAACCAGAAGGAGACCCTAAGTTTAAATACGATCCTAACAAAGGTGAAGGCAATCCTAAGGTTAATCCATTTAGTAAAGAACATTTCAATCTTACTCAACAAGCTGAACTTATTAAGAATGATCCAGCCCAGGCTAAAACATTAGCAGCGCAAGCTGGCGTGGCTATTGATAATTTAATCTAAGGAGGTAACTAATGGCTACAACTTTACAAGATATCATTAATCCTACGGCACTGTTTGAAAACTATGTAGTGAACCGTACATCTGAATTGTCTGCAATCTTCCAGTCCGGTATTATTACTCGTGACTCCAAGTTCGACCAATTAGCAAGTGAAGCAGCACAAGTACATAACATGCCTTTCTTCACTGACTTAAACGGTGATTCCGAAGACATCGTAGAAGGTACAAGCCTTACTGAAGCAAAAATCGGTTCTAAAATGGACACATCCACTACTATTCGCCGTGCGAAAATGTGGGGTGCAACTGACTTGTCTGCGCAATTAGCTGGTACAGACCCTATGTCTGCAATCGGTGATTTAGTAGCAGGTTTTTGGGCGCGTGACCATCAAAAAGAATTGCTTAACATTCTAGACGGCGTGTTCGCAGCAACAAGCATGTCTGACCATGTACTTGATATTTCCGGGAAAACTGGCAAAGCAGCGGCGTTCTCCGGCGAAGCATTCATCGATGCAATGCAACTTATAGGCGATGCTCGCAACTCCTTAACTGCAGTTGTAATGCATTCTGCTACAAAGTCTTATCTTGATAAATTGAACTTGATCCAAACAATTCGACAATCTGATGCTGTTTCTTTCGACACTTATATGGGTCGTCGTGTAATCGTTGATGATAGTTGTCCTGCAGCTGGTGGTAGCTACACAACTTACTTATTCGGTGAAGGCGCTATTGCTTATGGTGTGGGCTCTCCAGTAGGTCTTGTACCAGTAGAAGTAGACCGTGATAAACGTAAAGGCTCCGGTGTAAACTATCTTATCTCTCGTAAAGCATTCATCATGCATCCACGTGGCGTAGCTTGGAAAAACAAAACTCGTGCACATGCTGAATCTGTTTCTCGTACAGAGCTAAAAGATACAGGCAACTGGGAACGTGTTTACGAACCTAAACAAATTCGCATCGTTAAATTCGTTCATAAATTAGGTTAAGGTGTAACAAATGGGGACCGATTCATATTGGGCTAGGCGCAGCGTCGAGCGAGAAGAAGAATGGAATAAGAAAAGCCGTGACACTATCGAAAAAGAGCTGGCCTCTCATTATGAACGGTCGGCTCAACGCATTCAAGCTAATATCGAAAGGCTGTATGGCAAGTTTTCAGTCGATAACGGAGTTAGTATTACTGAAGCACGTAAATTAATTAATGGCACTGAGTATAGGACCTGGAGAAAGGACATCGAAGAGTATATAGCAGAGTATAAGGAGACCGGGAACCCTAAGACTTTGTTAGAACTCAACACATTAGCGATGCGATCAAGAATATCACGGCTCGACAAGTTGTATGGAGATACACTAATTGAGCTAGATAAGCTTGGCAGTAAAGCAGATAAAGCGATTACAGGGTTTCTTAAAGATGCTTATAAGGACAATCGTTTACATTCTGCTTACGAGTTGGCTAAGCGAGGCCAGGGCCCTTTGAATGTAGCTGTTAATGAAAAACACGTGGAACAGGTATTACGAGCTCCATGGAGTGGCAAGAATTATAGCGAACGTATTTGGGGTAATAGTGATAAACTAGCAAGAACTTTACAGGATACGGTGTTCAATTCTGTGCATAGAGGTGTTTCTGTAGAAAAGCTTGCTAAAGAAGTTCAAGAACGCATGAACGTGGGCAAAAATGATGCAGTCCGTTTGGTTCGGACTGAGCTAAACTATGTGCATAATCAAGCAGCGCTAGACTCACTAAAGTCCGCCAATATGGAATACTTCCAATTCATCGCTACTCTTGATAAACGGACCTCTTCAGTCTGCAGAGAACATGATAATCACGTATACCCAATTGATGAAGCAGAGGTAGGCACAAATGTGCCACCTCTACATCCGCACTGTCGTTCCACTATCGCAGGTACAATAGGTACTAAAAAAGCAACGAGTGGATCAAGGGGCTCGTTGCTTGGAAAAGGGGAGTACCAAAAAGTACCTCGTAATATGGATTACGACAACTGGAAAGCTGTATACGTGGATAATTCGAAATCTATAGAGGAATGGAAACGAGAACGTAAGCCTTTAGTAGCAACTAACAGCGGTGCTGAAGTGGTAGTCAGAAAAGCACAGGATTTGGTTAAAGTTGAAACGGGTGTCGCACGTGTCGATGCCGCTATTAAGTTCTTTGATAAGCCAAACCTAACAGAGCATGAGCGGATGAGCAAAAACCTCATGCCCTTGTCTGATTCATTTTTAAAAATAGTCGTCTTAAGAGAATTAAACGCAAGCAGGTTAAAGTATCACAAGCTACCTCTTGAAGAGTTTGAAGAACTTAGATATACTATAGGTAAAGATAATGAAAAAAGATGGTTTTCTGACCCTGATTCAGAGGGGAAAGAGTTCCCTCTGTACCCTCTTAATGATGGGGCAGTAGGGGCGGTGTGGGCTGAGGTGCTGCAAGTTGGTGCTAAGCTTACTCGTTTCGGACGAGCAACAGGCCGATATACGGCGCCAGCAGGCACGCCGTTCGTAAATAGGGCGATGCCTTATACTGAAGCAGAATACTCTGATAACGAACATCAGTATGTTGTTATAAAGCCTTTACCAGTAAAGACTAGTGTTACTGCTCCCGCTTTTAATAAAGTCGGAGGTGGGATACAGTATAAGACAGAGGAAAGTATTCAATATTATTTAGATGAAGGGTATTTAGAGGAGGTTGATTAATATGACAATTAAAGAAGTTAAAGCTTTATTGCACAAAATCAACGTGCCTGTAAGCTCTTATAATATTGAAAATAGTCCTACGCCTATCGTACCTGGTACAATTATTTTAGAGAACTCATCCGAAGGGTTTTCGGTGTATTGGACAGAGCGTAATGAGGTCTACGATCAACAATACATTAAAAATGAACAAGACGCAGTAGGCTACTTCCTTCAATTATTGGAAGGTAGCTCTAAAGCGTATAGAAAATATGTCGCAGAACATAATGTATAAAGCGCCCAGCTAAAGGGCGCTTTTTTAGTACGTAAAAAGGAGGCGAGCTATGGGTAATGTGCAATACCTAGACTACGATGACGCAGTACAGGGCGTAATCAATACATCCAATAGGTTAATCACGATGGTCGATACGCTAGACGTTGACAATTATACTGATTTCCTGGCCTTGTTCGCCGAGAAGTTCGTCCTAGATTGCATGGATTACTGCCATAGGACAAACTTTCCTCGGACTTTGGTATATACTGCAGCAGAGTTAGCAGTTAAGTATATCAAAGATAAACATAGCGACTCTCACGGGCCGCTTAAATCACTTAAAGAGAACGATGTTGAATTCACTTGGGCTATTACTGACGTATCACCTATTGGCTGTATCAGCGAGCAAGACTTTGAGTCTATTCGGTCTAAGTTAAATCTATATCGGAAAGTAGTGTGGTCTAATGGCTAACGAGTATGGAAAGCTACTTTCTAGCATTATGTACAAGGATAGATGCACTATTCTTCGACAAATGGACACTACTGATGATATAGGTGCAGATGTATTCGAAATGGCGGCGATATATAGTGACGTTCCGTGTAAACTTGGACAAACAGGACAAACTAGCATGAACGGTGTAGAAACCGATAGTGTATTTACACTTAAAGAGCGTCTAAGGTTATCCTTGCCTGTTGATTACGATGTCATGGCTAACGACATTATTAAAGTTGAGCACCGTGGGCAAATATTTACTATGCGCGCAGATACGCCATTTAAGTATATGTCCCATCAGGAAATCACATTAATTCGTGATAGTGAGGCTTGATATGGGCGTTAAGATTAACGGCTTCACGCAGCTTAACACGAAATGGAAGAAGATCTTATCGCAGTATCCTGAGCACGCAGACACGTTGTTAGCCCAACAAGCAGAGTTATTGATTGCTGATACTAAGGTAAAAACACCAGTTGATACTGGTACACTCCGGAATGCTTGGAAGCGCTCAGATGTTGCTAATAGCTCTGTTGAGGTCTACAACAATACTGATTATGCCAATCATGTGGAATACGGACACAGGACTCCAAAAGGAGGTTTTGTGAAAGGTAGCAAAATGCTACATCGTTCTATTGTTCATCGTAGAAGCGTATTCTTGAAAGATACGCGTACAATTTTGAGGAACTTAATCGATGATTAAATTAAGATCCATTCAGAAAGCTCTAGTAGAGCTCTTAAAAAGTAAATATCCGGCGTACAAGGTATATTTCGACAACGTTGAGAAGTCGAGTGTACCTTATTTTTATGTCGAAATGTTTGTTCATTCAGGTGTAGGTGACTACACATATCTCGATAGAACTGTGCAAGTAGATATCTCTTTCAGAACTATAGAAGATAAGAATGGGCGAATTAAGCGTTCTGAGCTATACGAAATGTCCGATAGTTTGGAGTGCATCTTCAGACCTATATTGCAGGTCGAAGATAGGTATATCACAATCAATGATTTTGAGCATACCTTTATAGATGAAGTGCTACACTTTATCTTTAATTTGGATTTTGCGGATGCTTTCACCGATGAAGAAGTAAATGCCATTCAAGGTGAAGTGGCGCAGAGTTTATCATTTAGCCTTAACGGCATTAATTTAACCGAGGAGGAATAATATGCCTAACGAGACAGAAAAGTTTGGTTTACCACAGGTCCTAATCGACTTTAAAACAAAAGGCGTGACCGCTATTAAGCGTTCCGCGCGAGGCGTAGTTGCTTTGATTTTGAAATGCGAAACAACAGACGTTTCTAATAAATACAAGATTGCTGACGTGTCTGAAATCCCTGACAGGGCATTTGATGAAGCAACCATTGACCTTATTAAAAAGTGTTTAGATGGCACGCCTTTACGTGTTCTTGTTTATACGTTGCCTAAAGCAAATGTACAAGGCGCTAAGAATACGCAAGCTACACTACTTAAGCAACTAAAACATGTGCGTTATAACTACATCGCTGCACCTACTGGTACGGTACAGGAACAACAAGACTTAGCATCTTATATCAAGTCTGAACGTAATATTGCGCGTAAAACTGTGAAAGCGGTTGTTGCCAATGTGGCAGCAGACCACGAAGGTGTGATTAACTTCTGTACTGAAGACATTAAAGTACCTAACGGTAAAAACACACAAGGTCAAACTACCTATAAGACGTATACTCCTATCGAATATACTGCACGTATTGCAGGTATTTTAGCTGGGTTGGCGTTGGACCGCTCCGCAACGTACTTTAAATTAACGGAAGTTGAAAGCGTTAAAGTATACGAGGACTTAACAGACCGCATCGACAAAGGCGAATTGCACTTGTTCGATGAAGAAGATGGCGAAGGCGTTAAGATTGCTCGTGCTTGCAACTCCTTGCAAACGTTCACAACTGACAAAGGTCAAGAATTCCGTAAAATCAAAATTATTGAAGGCGTTGACATGGTAACAGATGATATTCGCGACACTTTTAAAAAGTATTATGTAGGTAAATACATTAATGACTACGACCATAAAATGTTATTCGTAGCAGCCATTATGGTTTACTTCGGTCAATTAGCTGGCAACGTGCTCGACAATCGAGCTAAGAATAAAGTTGATATTGACGAGCAATTCCAAAAGGACTATGCGATTATCAAGGGCGAAGATATTTCTACAATGTCTGCTATGGACATTCGTCAATATAATACTGGTTCTGAAATTGGTTTAGCTGGCAACATTAAATTTGTTGACGCTATGGAAGACCTTAAAATTAGCTTCACAATGTAATAGGAGGAAAGAATAAATGGCAAGAGCAAGCGAAGATGTAAAATATCGTGGTCGTCGCCGTTGGAACGGCTCTCATGGTAAAGTTTGGTTCGACGGTGAGTTGGTGTTTGAAATTGAAAGTTTCGAATGTACTGTTGAGGCTCAACGTGAAGATGTGATTATTGGCAATTCTGTTGATAGTAAAATTACATCCCTTAAAGGTGAAGGCACTGCAAAAATTAAAAACGTAATCAATCGAAACTTCCGTAAATTGCATGAAGCGTGGAGTGCTGGTAAAGACCCTCGTTCTGTAATTACTGGCTTATTGGATGACCCTGACGCGGTGGACGGTCAAAAGGAACGTATCTCTATTGATAATGTATGGTTCAATAAATTAACTCCTTTGCACTTTGAAAAAGGTAAAGTTGTTGAAACTGACATTCCATTCGGCTTTACACCGGAAGATTTACAATACATTGAATCTATTGATTAATTGAAAGGAACATAACAATGTCTGTATCTATTAACGAATTAATTGCTAAACGTGAAGAAATTAAGGCTCGTAAAGGTCAAAAACTAACAATCAAAACTTCTTTAGGTGAAGTTGTAGCTAAAAAGCCTACAACTTTACTCATGACAGAAGCGTTAGGTTTAGACAGTGATAACGATGAATATATGGTTTATAACTGTATTGTAGAGCCTAATTTGAAAGATAAAGACTTGCAAAAGGCTTATGATTGCGCCGAACCTATGGACATTGTAGGTAAGTTATTTGAATTCGGTGAAATTAAAGCTATTAGTACTGTGTTGCTTGAGTCTGTAGGTGTAGGCCAAAAACTCGATCACGCTATTTTTGACGAAGCAAAAAAGTAATAGAAGAAGACTGGGAGGCGGCTACGGCCGCCTACTTAGTTTTAAAAGGTCATACGTTTGAATATTTCTTTGGTTTGTCCTTAATGGAAAAACTACTTTGTCATGTAGCTATGGAAAAGGAAAGGAAAGAACGTGTGGAAATTACAAAATTAGCTATAAGGGAGGTATTAGGTGGATAATAAAGAACGTTTAGGCGTCGAACTGTACCTTGACGATAAAGGCTTTACCAATGCAGTAAAAAAGGCGCAACAATCAACGCAACAACTAGCAAAATCTGCTAATACTCTTACTCCTGCTATGGCCGGTGTTGATAAAAGCATGAGCGGTGCTATTAACTCTGTTAAAGGTATTGCAAACGCAAGTAAAAAAGCCGAAAGTGAATTATCTAAATTAAAGCGAACTGGTAGTAACGTTAAAGTTAAAATTGATGCTAAAGATAATGCTACTTCTAAAGTTCATAAAATTAAAAATGAACTAAACGGATTTAAAGGTAAAATTTATACAGCTACAGTTAACGTTAAGCAAAATCTAGCCGGTAGTGTTGGCGCTATGGGTAATCGATTAAGCGGTGCGATGTTCGGTGCTACAATGCAAATGGCCGGTATAGCCGGTATTAGTTTTGGCATCGCAAACGGCATTAAAAAGTACGCTGATTTCGAGAAAGAAATGTCAAATGTAAAAGCTATTTCAGGTGCAACATCTGATGAGTTTTTACAGCTAAAGAAAAAAGCAATCGACATGGGCGCTGCCACTAAATATACCGCAACTGAGTCCGCTGAAGCGTTCAGATATATGGGTATGGCCGGTTGGAAAACTAGCGAAATGATTGGCGGTATTGAAGGTATCATGAACCTTGCCTCTGCTTCCGGTGAAGATTTAGCAACGACTTCTGATATTGTTACTGATAGCTTATCTGCATTCGGTTTACAAGCTAAAGACTCTGCTATGTTCGCTGACGTGTTGGCCTCTGCAGCAACTAACTCAAATACAAACGTTGCTCTAATGGGGCAAACGTTTAAATACGCTGCACCAGTAGCCGGTGCATTAGGGTTTAGCATACAAGATACTGCATTAGCTGTAGGTCTTATGGCTAACCAGGGCATTAAAGGCTCAGAAGCCGGTACAGCTCTAAGAGCTATGATGACTCGTATGGTTAAACCGACGAAAGAGTCCGGTGAAGCTATGCAAATTTTAGGCCTTAATATATTAGATGCTAACGGCAAGATGAAACCTTTTAGAGATATCATTAAAGATATTAAAGAAGGTATGAGTAAATTAACTCCGGAAAGTAAAGCCGCTGTAGCCGGTATGTTAGCCGGTCAAGAAGCTATGTCAGGCTTACTCGCGTTGGTAAATTCTCCGGATGCTGATTTTAATAAACTGGCAGAAGCTATCGATAATTCAAACGGCAAAGCAAAAGAAATGGCTGCTATTCAGCTTGATAACTTAACTGGTGATTTAACGCTACTTTCTAGTGCTTGGGATGGTTTTGTTATCAAGGTTATGGACGGTAAAATTGGTGGCTTTAGGGATATTGTACAAGGTGTTAATAACTGGTTCGCCGGTTTAACTGAAAACTTTGAAGCAAACGGAATTACAGTTCGAAGTGTTCTTGACGGAATAACTTCCGCTATCAAAGAGTTAGTAGGCCAAACGTTAAAAATGGAAGGTCTTCCTTCTATTTTATCTGCGGCCGCATTAGCAGTAGCCGGAATAGGTGTTTTTAAAGCTGGTCGAGGTGCTTTTAATTTATTTAGAGGTGCAAAAGGTGGCTCTATGGGTGGTCCTGGCGGTAGTTCTGCCGGTGATATGACTATAAACGCCTTAAATGTAACTCTTATAGCAAATCGAATGTTAGGCGGTGCGCAAGGTGCTGGAGTCGGAACCGTTGGCAAAGTAGGTAAAGGCGCTGGAGCAGTTGGTAGAAGATTAACTAAAATCGGCGGTAAAATTGCACTTCCGTTAGCGTTAGCTATGGGTGCATATGATTTAGCTACGAGCGATGATAAAGCTCGTGCCGGAGTTGGTTTAGGTGGTAGTCTTGCCGGTGGTTTAGCCGGAGCGAAATTAGGTGCTATGGGTGGCGCTGCCTTAGGTTCTATAATTCCTGGTGCCGGAACTGCTGTTGGCGGTGCTATTGGTGGTCTTGTAGGCGGTGTAGGCGGTGCTATATTTGGTGAAGAAATTGCACAGCAAATCTATGACGGCATCACAAATAATTTAGAAGGCTTAACTGCTTGGTTTAGCGAAAAGTGGAATAGTATTTTATCAACTTGTGCCCCAGTGATTAATACGATTGTTGGCTTATATGCATTCTTATGGGATGGCATCGTAGCGATATTTGGTCCTGTTGCAAGTTGGTTTAACGATACTGTTTGGCAACCTGTGTATTCTTTCGCTAGTTCTGCAATAGACAGCGTTGTAAGCGTGTTTAGTGGTGCATGGGAAAGCATTAAAGGCGTATGGGCCGGCGTTGCTAACTGGTTCAATGAAAATGTATGGAGTCCTATTAAAAGTGCAGCAAGCGGTGTATTCGATGCTGTAGGAGGTGCGTTAAGCGCTGTTCAAGCACGAGGTTCTCAAGTAACAGGTATTCCAGGTCATGCAACTGGTACAAGTCATTTCGGCGGTGGTTGGACTGAAATCAACGAACGAGGCGGTGAAATTGTAGACTTGCCAAATGGCAGTAGAATTTATCCTCATGCAACAACGGAAAAGATGATTGCGAATAGTTTAAACGGCTCCAACTCTGTTAATCAATATTCTATTAGTGGAAATACATTTGTTGTAAGAGAAGAAGCAGATATTGACCGCATTGCGCATTCGTTATTCTCTATGATCGAGTCCGCAGAAAGTAACTACGGAGGTGTATAATGGCTAAATTTGTAAGCGGGATAGGCAGGGCACTATCTCTTTTATCTGCTATAGCAGGCAAAGGAGGAAGTACAAAGCCTACAATTATCCTCTCCCAAGGAGAGGAGCGCCTCGTGTTGCCTATTACACCTTCTAAGTATGAGGTAGGCACCGAGCAAGGGAATAAAAGCGTTGATATTACGCAAGTCGGGGAAGTGCTTTTATTTGGCAATCCTAAACTAAAAACATTGTCTTTCGAGGGATTCTTCCCTGCAAAGGAATATCCTTTTGTTGTAGGGGATAAACGTAAGCCTGCCGAACTTATTGCGTTAGTCGAGAAGTGGAAAGAATCAAAAAAGCCCGTTAGAGTGATTATCTCGGACGGGCCCATTAACTTGATGATGGCAATCATGTCTTTTCCTTGGAAAAAGCAAGAGAATACAGGTGATTTATATTTTACGTTGAGCTTTAAGGAGTACAAAGATCTAAACACATCAACAACTAGCGACGAAAGTAAAGCTGTGGACGAGACAACGGGATTAAAGGACCGCCCGACAATCGCAACTAAACCGGCTACCGCAACTTTGTTTAATAAAGGCTCGGATATTTTAGATGCTGCTAAAAAAGCCTATGGCAACTATAAGCATTATGAACGCATCATTCAATCTAATGATTTGAAGAATCTAGCTATCAATAACCTTAGCCAGCTCAGAAAGTTAAAGGTGAAATGATGATTATTAAACACGTTGGGACTAAAACTGTTAAAGATGAAAAAACGGGCAAGGATAAGAAAGTACCTGTCGAGAATGACATAACATATCTTGTTAATCGTGCAACTTGGTCCGGCTCTCGTATCCAAGCCGCTCGTAAACTCGAGTTTACGTATACGCAGGAGCCTAGAGATCCGAATTGGCCTGTATATGCAATGGGCATAGGCGAAACAGTTAAAGCTTATTCCGAAGACGGTGATATACAATTTGTAGGTAACATATATACTACGGAACGCAAGACTTCAGCTTCTACTATCACAGTAACCTGTTATGACAATATGTTTATTCTTAGTAAATCAAAAACTACTCGGAAGTTTACCAACATGACTGCTGAAGACATAACTAAAGCTGTGTGCAAGGAAATGGGGATTAAAGTAGGTAATCTTGCTGAAACTGGCGAAAAAATAACTTTTATTGCCAATAACAAGTCTGGCTATCAAATCATTCTTATGGCTTATACCGAGGCAGCTAAAAAGACTAATAAGAAATACCAATCAATGATGGAAGGCGACGAGCTAGATGTTATTGAAAAAGGGTCGTTAATAGAGGGATTAGTCATTGACCAATATCGGAATATTACTGATTCCTCTTATAAAGAGTCAATCGAGAATATGATTAATAAGGTTATGATTACCGACGATAAAGGCAACCTTATCCGATACGAAAGTAAGGACGACCAAATTCAAAAATATTCTATGATTCAAGCTGTATATAAAGAAGGTAAGTACAAGAATACCCAAGAGGAAGTTAAAGACATATTCAAAGGCCCTGAACGGACAGGTGTAATCGACTGCTTAGGCGACTATGATGCTCTTTCTTCGTACTCTGTTGAAATCAAAGATGTCATAACACAATTAAGTGGGCAGTTTTGGATTAAAAGTGATACTCATAACTTCCAAGACGGGCAACATACTATGAAACTCGAGATTGAGTTTGAAAACTTAATGACGAAAGAAAAGGTAGACCATTCTTTAGAAGAAAAGGAAAAGAAACGCCTAGAACGTGAAGCGAAAAAAGGTGGTAAAACCTCTAAAGGAAAAGGTCGAAGGTCTACTAGAAAGAGTTCCAAAAGAAAGGTAGAAATCCGATATGTCTAAAGATATTCCTAGTGCCGCACATTCTATGGCCAAAATGGTAGATGCTTTCCACGGGATAGCCAAGGGAGAGCAGCCGATGGGGATGCGTATAGGTGTTGTTACCTCTCCTTATCCTAATTTAGTTGTCAGAGTCGATAACATCGACATTACAAATGATCAAATTTATATCAATGATTATTGGAAGCCTGACCATTACAGAGAGGCTAAAGGTCATATTGTTAGTGAAACTCAGCCTAGAGCTGGTGGCGGCGGATATGCTTTGTTTGCCAGTCATACGCACGAAATCCATAACGATTATACCGATACAATTATCATGACTGATACCCTCCGGGTGGGAGATGAGGTAACAGTGTTTCCTGTTTATCGACAAGAGGAACAATTATATTACATTGGGCAGAAAGTGGTGAAATTATGAGTACAGAATTCCCATTTGTTGGCCTCGGTCAAACCGTGGAAGAAGTCACTGAAGAGCTCCCTTTGTTCCGAGAGTATGATTGGGACTTTGATATTGACCGGTTTAAGTATCACGCCGGTAAGCGAATTGAGTTAACAGGCGATGAAGCATTAAAAGTATGGATATATAAAGCTCTTAAGACTGAACGTAATCAATATCTCGCATACTCTCCGAGATACGGGATTGAGCTGAAGCCTTTTATAGGTAAAGTTATGAGTGTTGGAGAACGGTATTCTGAGCTTAAACGTGTAATTATCGAGTGCCTTATGGTAAATCCATACATTAAATCTATTGATAGTGTCGAATTTACCTCTGATCATGATAAGGTTGATTGTGAAATTGAATTAACGACAATATATGGAGGGCTCAATATAAATGTTTAATATTCCAAATTCTGACGAGATACTGCAAAGCCTTCAGCTTCAGAGTAAGTCTCCAATGAGTAAGTTCGAAGGTACTTTTGAATATGATGTATTTTCGTCTAATGCTATTGAGTTCATGAAAACGTATGTGGAATTAGGCGAGCTGTATAAAGTAGCCTTTGGGGATACTGCATATGGCGACTTCTTAACTATGCGGGCTAAAGAGTCTGGGGTAATCCGTAAAGTAGCTACGCACGCAGTTGGATTTCTTACTGTTAAAGGTAATGGTGTAATACCAAAAGGTAGCCAATTTTCTACAGCGGATGGTGTTTTATTTGAAACACTAGCTGAGCATACAGTTAAAGGCGTACAACGCATTGAAGTCAGAGCAGTTGAACCTGGTATCACAGGGAACGTAAATGCAAACACAATAACGACAATCTCGATGTCTATACCAGGCATCAGCTCTGCGAACAATAGTGAAGCTACCACAGATGGGTTTGAAGAAGAGACTGATGATATGTTGCGAGAGCGATATTTATTACATGTTCGATACCCTGGTACATCCGGAAATACAATGCATTATCACGAATGGGCGATGTCTATTCCTGGTGTTGGAGGAGCGAAGATTGTACCTGTTTGGGCAGGACCGGGGACAGTTAAGGTTATTATTGTAAATAGTGAATTTAAACCTGCGTCTGAAAAGTTAGTAAAAGCAGTTAAAGACTATATAGAGTCTGTGAGACCAACTACTGCGATGGTTACTGTATCATCTGCAGTTATCAAACCTATCAACGTGAGTGCTACTATAGACGGCCGCGATTTTAACTTGGCTAAGTTTAAAGAACTCATGCATGCCTATTTAATAGAGCTTGAGAAGATGGTGATTACAAAAGATGAAAAGATCAAACTTTCAATTGCTAAAATAGGCAGTCTAATTCTTGATGCAGGGGCGGTTGATTACCAAAACCTACGGATTAATAACGCTGATAGGAGTATCGTAATCAATGTTGATGATCTGCCAATGCTAGGGGCGGTGAATATACAATGATATTCGAACTCTTAAGAACCTATAAAGTAGATGTGCTTAGATACTTGCCGAGATTTTTAGCAAAAGATGAAAGCTTTAAGTCTACCCAAGACGCACTTAGCGAGGAGCATGAAAAACTACGGCTACTTATCATTGATATATGCAAGCAAATGTTTGTTGAAACGGCAACTTGGGGGTTAAATGACTGGGAGCGCGTGTATGGAATTGAAACCGATAAAGACTTGTCGCTAGAAAAGCGGCGGGAGAATTTATTAATTAAGATTCAAGGTGCCCAGACCGTTACAACTCCTCAATTAGAAAAGCTGGTTAACAATGTTGTACCTACAAGTGATGCTAAGGTTATTGAAAATACCGCTCCAAACCAATTTAAAATCGTAATGGAAACTGCTGTTGCAGTAGATGAAGTGCGAAAGGTTGTAGAGCAGTATAAACCGGCTCACTTAACCTATATAGTCGGACATTTATTTAAATCGAATTCGAAAATTTGTATAGGTGGAATTGTATCGGTTTGTACAGTATCTAAAGTCAAATATGCAGCCTCTGATAAACGAATAAGCGTATCAGAAGGGTTGTACATCGGCATGTCTGTAATGAATACGGACATAATAAAAGTGTAATGAATACGGAGGTTATTGATGAGTAATTACGGTGCTATTACAACAACTCAACTCGGAAAGAATATGATTGCCGAGTCTTTTAAAACTAAAAAAGGTATTATTTTTACCAAAGTTGCATTAGGCGAAGGCCTATTGAATAGCGGTAATATAAATGACCTAACTAATTTAGTATCAAAAATAGTAGACGGTGAAGTGTCTGCTGTTAATACAATTTCTACAAGTGAAATCGAAGTTGTATCTACTATTAATAATAGAGCCTTAACTCGTGGCTATTATGCTCGTGAGTTAGGGCTTTTTGCAAAATTAGGTGAGGGTGGGCAAGAAAAACTGTTCGCATACACGAACGCCGGAAGTGATGCAAGTTATGTTCCGCCTAATAGTAGTATTGATGAAAAGATTATCACCATTACCATTGGTATTGGTAATGCGTCTATAACAATTAATCCTAAAAGCCACATTTATTTAACGGAAGCTCGTTTAAATCAACACGAGAACGACATTAACGCACATGGCGGTATCATGAAAAAGTTCTTACCACTAACAGGTGGTACAGTAACAGGTGATGTTACTTTAGAAAATGGCTCATGGTTAAAACTTAACAACAGAACATTTTCAGGTGCTGTTCGAATTACAGAACGAGGAACGCTTGATGTTGGTATTAGTGATAGCGCAAATGGTTCTGTTGAAAATATGAGCATCTGCTCTATGAACCGTCCTGGTTGGTATAACAAAAATCTTGGCGGTGCTCGGCAACTTGCTTTAGTTGAAGAAATTAACGCAGCTGAAACACGATTTAACGCTTCTCTGAATAGTTGTCTACCATTAGCAGGCGGTACAATGAAAGGCAATATCACGTTTAAGCGTAATCAATCCTCTATTAAGTTAGATGGCGGTACTAATAAAATGCATTCTATTGATGTAGGTGGCGTTAACGGCGAAAATATGGATATCGGCTCTTCTCAACAAACATCACAAGCTAATTTGTGCTGCTATAATCGTCCTGGCTGGTACGGAAAAGACAAAGGCACAGAACTTAGGCCTTTTATGACTCTTTCCGATATTAGCGTAACAAGTGGGACGATTAACCATGGTGAAACTTTACCAATTCCGCAAGGCTTTACTGAAAACGAATGCACATGGCTATTAAGCATGAACCAATCTAACGTTGAAGGTTGGTTGTGGGATGTTAAAGAAGGCGGTGCTTATAACTATATTAACCTTGAATGTTGGCGAGAAGGTAGGAGAGTCCATGTAGGCGCAAAATTCAAAGGGCAAGATAGTCTTTGGAAAGATAATAGATATATCGGAAGAGAAGGCGCTGAAGCCTTTATTCCTGGTACTGCAAACTATGTTTGCATCGCAGTTAAGAAAGCGTAGGCGATTAATATGGACTTTGTTAAGCGCTTAAACGAAACTCTACACATCGGCGATGATTGGGCTAGAGCGTACAAAGTGATAGGTGATGTTGATTTTACAGATGCAAGGGGTGTTTGTAAAATACGCACTTATAAAGGCGATGTTATTTTAGAGCCTGATTGCGTAGTCGATGGCGACCGGTTAATCGTAACCATTAGTAGTGAACAATCATTAGGTATCAACCGAGCATTTACTCGGTGTAAATACGATGTGTTCCTCATCACTAAGGAACAAACAATTAAGTTAGTCATGGGAAGTATGGATATTATCCCTGACGTAAGTATGCATTGAAAAAGGAGATTTCAAAATGGCAGAACAAAAAGCGACTAAAAGAATTGAAGACGTGGAAGTGGAAAAAATTCATCAATTCATTATCAATGTAGGCGTTCCTGGTATGCGTGGTGGTAGTGGAGCGGACGGACACGAAGGCCCTGAAGGTCCTGTAGGAAAAGCATTACGCTTCGAAGATTTAACGGAAGAACAAAAGGCGGAACTCAAAGGTCCTAAAGGCGATGCACTCCGCTTCGAAGATTTAACAGAAGAACAAAAAGAAGAGCTTCGCGGACCGAAAGGTGAGGATGGTAAGCGAGGTCCTAAAGGCGAAAGCCCTGTTGCTACAAAAGCGCAACAAATGTTATTCAAGTTAAATCGTTGGTGTAAATCTAGCGATGTTGACGATGTACTATGTGCTATTATTGAACAAACTGTATCCGCTAAAATTGGGTTTAAACCATTAACTATTGGCGCTGCATTGTTAGGTCAAACAGAAGTATTAGTGAACGGTGAACCGCATTATAAAGTCAAGGTGGTTGCAACTGATACAGAGTTTGAAATTCAAGATAACGGCAAAGCAACTATTACAATTCCTAAACTTGGGGAAGATAATGTTGCTCTCGAATACTATGATTTCGCTGGTGAAAAAGTTGCTGATAGCTTTGTTCCTGGTGTTATAACAATGCAAGCGGATGAAGTATACGATAACACCGTTGGTGTTAAGTTCTTACGATTTGGTCGAAAATTAGTGTTAAAACTTAACGCTTACAACGAAACCTCTTTCAATTGGCTTGGCAAGTGGAGTAAATCAGAAATCGATACTTTGGAAATGGAAGCGGATACACCTAAATTTGTAAAAGATTTAGATAGAAGTACTCGTAATAAATACGACGGCTTAACGTTTGTTATTAGCAAGCCTGAAAATATCACTTTTACTGTAGATTATCCTCAAGGTACTGTTGTAATTAATACGCCTACAAGCACGCAAGCTGTGGATATCAGTGGTAACTATATTAATTGGACCGGAAGAGAGTACGAAAACTCATATTTGTAATAGGAAGGAGCGAAGATGTGGACTTGGCAGTTCGAGCTAAATGATATCCTCACTACGCTATCTATTGTCGGTGTTGTTGCCGGGCTAGGGTATAAAGTATTAGTTATTCCGCTGCTTGAAAAATTAGATTTGCAACGTATGCAAGATAATCTAATGGTTCAAGAAAAGATGGGGAGCTTAATAGAAACCTTAAAAGATCTAAAGGAAGAAATTAAACTATCCCGTGAACAACGCACCAAAGCATACACTGAACATGTTATGTTGGTTTCACGTGTTGATGGCATTGAGAATCGTATTGATGATATAAAGGGGGAGTTACATGAACACACCACCAACCATCATTAATACGTTAAAAAAAATAACTAAATCTGTTAGGGTGGCTAATGTCCACCCTACAGGTATATTAGCAACAAGGGCACTGGTATTAATAATGCTAGTGCCTATTTTATTGGTTGTTATTCAATACATAATGGCGTTCATTAGTGGTTATGTATCTGACGAAACGAATAAATTAATTAATGTGGGAATAAACATTATCGACCATATATTTATTCCTAGTGTTTTGACTGCTTTAGTTGGCTTTTTGGCACTATGGATAGATAAAGATAATAATGGTATTCCGGATAAGTTGGAGGATAATAAGTGATGAAAGTATTTATAAACCCTGGACATGATATCAACTTAGACAGTGGCGCAGTCAATCCTGTATATGGTACTCGTGAATGTGATGTAGCACGTGATGCAGGTAAGATGTTAGCACGCTATCTAGAAACAGCAGGATGTGAAGTTCGCACTCTACAAGATGATGATTTAGGTCTTGTATGTGCTGAATCTGATGCTTGGGGCGCAGATATCTTTGTATCTCTACACTGCAACGCTTTTAATACGCAAGCTCGAGGTACAGAAACTTTGTACAAGTCCTTTAATGGACAACGATTAGCGAATGATATCCAAAGCCAAATCATCAGAAGCATTAATACAGTTGATCGTGGCGTTAAGAAACGGGATGACCTTTGGGTGTTAAATGGTACGGATGCAACTGCAGTATTAGTTGAAATGGCATTCATTGATAACGAAGAAGACCATGCTATGCTAACTAATGATTTAGACACTATCGTGCGTGCCATTGCTAGGGGAATTACTGACTACACAGGAGGGGTATAATGTATGACAAAATCAAAGTATTATTTGATAACTCTACTTACCGCTATGTTATTATCGGTTGTATTGGCATCGTCCTCATCCTTTGCGCAGGATATATCCTCTACCAGCCAAATGGAACAGACTATCAGCGTACCATTAACACAGTGGAACGAGCTCAAGAGCAACAACGAAAAAGCATTGAGCTCAATCGAAGCATCCAACATTCCATTGACCGAAGCACAGAGCTTAGTAATGAAGCAAAGGGAAGAGTTGAACGAAGCACACAATACAATCA
>ERZ772908.35-NODE-35-length-43147-cov-16.4072_pt1 | contig 43147 bp, 57 predicted proteins | sample MGYA00512121_ERZ772908 | MGnify/ENA primary metagenome ERZ772908 (study PRJEB29015, sample SAMEA2738084) | human oral metagenome | biome: human oral; feature: human-associated habitat; material: saliva | place: China | collected 2264 ... | reverse complement strand
TCGACTGCGAGCTTTTGGGTGAAGTCTATCTTGCCATGACGCGTCAGCAGTTCGATCTGATGGGCGGCGAGGCGGAAGAAGAGGGCGAAGTCAAACAAACCGTTATTGCGGAAACCAAACGTACGTCGCAGTTGAAAGTCATCAAAGCCAATGCGGACGAGTTGGTCGCACATGAAAAATATTTGGACGATTTGGGCGAAGCGTGTGTATGGCGCAAGGCCGAAACGCCGGATGAGGCCGATGCCGGAGCGTCAGCATGATGCGCCGCAATATCGCTTTGATTCCTGCTGCCGGTGTCGGGGCGCGATTTGGCGCAGGAAAACCAAAACAATATGTTGAAATCAATGGTAAAACCGTATTGCAACATACCATAGAAATTTTTGAGCAACACCCCCGCATAGATTTAATTGCCGTTATTCTTTCGCCGGAAGATTCGGTTTTTCAGACGGCCCTGTCTGAGAAAGTACGCGTCTTTCGAGTAGGAGGAGCAAGTCGTGCTGAAACGGTACGCAATGGTGTGTCCGTTTTATTGGAGCAAGGTTTGGCCGAGGCACAAGACAATATCTTGGTTCATGATGCCGCGCGCTGTTGCCTGCCTGCTGAAGCGTTAATACGTTTGCTTGATGAGGCAGGCGAGAGTAATGAGGGCGGTATTTTGGCCATACCGGTGGCCGATACGCTCAAGCGGGCAGACGGCAATCATCATATTGATGAAACTGTTGCGCGTGCAGGATTATGGCAGGCGCAAACGCCGCAGCTTTTTCAGACGGCCTTGTTACACCGTGCTTTATCGGTTGATGATTTAAGTGAGATTACGGATGAAGCATCAGCGATTGAAAAACTGGGTATCCGGCCGCGCTTGGTGCAGGGCGATACGCGTAATTTAAAATTGACGCTGCCGCAAGACGAATACATTGTCAGATTGTTGCTCAAGGCCGTCTGAACAATCAAAACCCATTATTTAAGGAAGCAAACATGAATATCTGTATCGGACAGGGCTACGATGTCCATCAGTTGGTTGAGGGCCGAGATTTGATACTTGGTGGCGTCAACATTCCGTTTGAAAAAGGCTTACTGGGTCATTCAGATGCCGATGCGCTGTTGCATGCGATTACCGATGCCCTGTTGGGGGCGGCCGGTTTGGGCGATATCGGTAGTCATTTTCCTGATACTGCAGCCGAATTCAAAGATGCTGACAGCCGTGTGCTGTTGCGTGAGGCTTATCAAAGCGTGCAGGAGTTGGGTTGGAAGGTGGTTAATGTCGATACGACCGTGATTGCGCAAAAGCCAAAACTTGCGCCGCATATTCCGACAATGCGCGCCAATATCGCTGCAGATTTGGGCTTGCCTGAAAACTGCGTGAACATCAAGGGTAAAACCAACGAAAAACTTGGCTATCTGGGACGTATGGAAGCCATTGAAGCACAAGCGGCAGTATTGCTGATTAAAGCCTAAGAGCTTAAAATTACCTTATTATTCAAACTGAAAGACTGACAACATGGCAACTCAAGACGAACTCAAACGTATTGCCGCCGAAAAAGCGGTGGAATTTGTTCCTGAAAACGAATACATCGGTATCGGTACCGGATCTACCATCAACTTTTTTATCGAAGCTTTGGGTAAAAGCGGTAAGAAAATCAAGGGTGCCGTGTCTACTTCTAAAAAATCCAGCGAGCTTTTGGCGAAATACGAGATTCCAGAAGTTTCGCTGAATGAGGTGATGGGTTTGGCGGTTTATGTTGACGGCGCAGACGAAGTCAACCACGCGCTGCAAATGATTAAAGGCGGCGGCGGTGCGCATTTGAACGAAAAAATCGTGGCCAGCGCATCCGATAAATTTGTCTGTATCGCCGATGAAAGCAAATATGTTTCCCGTTTGGGTAAATTCCCATTGCCGGTAGAAGTGGTTGAAAATGCCCGTTCGCTGGTGTCGCGCAAACTGCTTGCCATGGGCGGACAGCCTGAGTTGCGTGTTGGCTATACTACTTTCTATGGCAACCAAATCGTTGATGTTCACGGCCTCAATATCGATCAAGCCCTGAAAATGGAAGACGAAATCAATAAAATCACCGGTGTACTCGAAAACGGTATTTTTGCCCGCGATGCCGCCGATGTGTTGGTTTTGGGTACGGCAGAAGGCGCAAAAGTCATCCTGCCTTGTCAGGATTAATGAAGATTAATCAATCTTAAAAGGCCGTCTGAAAGTACATCAGGTCTTTCAGACGGCCTTCAATTTAGCAAAATATGCAAATCAGTAAAATTATAAAATGGTTGCCCGTTGTTTTATCTGTTTTGGGCGCACTGGGTTACAGTTCACGCGATACTGAGTTGATTCGTAGTGGGGTAAGCGTTGCCGCAACATTGGCACAAGGCGACAATATCAGTTTGGAAAAGGTCAATGAATGGCTGGGTAAAAATGTCATCAAAGCCACATCTGACACCAAAACCGAAGCTAAACCCAAGCAAGAACAGAAACAAAAACAAAAGTCATCGCGACAATCCTACACATACAACGGAAAAATCATCAAAATCCATGATGGCGATACCATGCACATTATCGATAGCGACGGCCGGAAACACAAAATCCGCATGGTCTATATCGATGCGCCGGAAATCAATCAAGCCTATGGTACGCAATCACGAGATAATCTGATTGATGCCGCATTGAATAAAAAAGCCAAAGTCCGCGTGTTTGAAGCCGACCGTTACCAGCGCGAAGTTGCCCAAGTATCAGTCGGCACGATTGATTTGAATTTAATGCAGATACGGGATGGCGCCGCATGGCATTATGAAAGTTATGCCAAAAAACAACAAAGTAAAACCGCCTACACCGACTATTCGGCCGCGCAAAAACAAGCCAAGGAAAAGCGTAAAGGCTTATGGAAAAAAGATAATCCGCAAGCACCTTGGCAATTTCGCCGTCAAAATCATGAGCAGCAGAACGGTGATAAAAAGCAGTCTGATAAACAATGGTTCGGGATTTGGTAGGCTTTAAGAGAGGCTGTCTGAAAACTTTCAGACGGCCTTTAATTATTAAAGTTTAGTATAAGATAAGAATGAGTGGCAGGTTTCTGATTAGAAGGTAAGAGAAAGAAAAGTGTAATGTAATATTTTTAAGAAGGGCAGATATGAAAAAAGACACCGGTAGCTGGTGTCTTTAGTATCTGGCAGAGAGGAAGTGTATCAGATGTAATTTTATTCTATTGATTAATATGATATATTTTCTATTAAATAACTTAATACCAAATAGAATACCAAATAAAGATTTTAAAAAATGCCGTCGATTTGACGGCATTCTCATTTTCTCAACCTCTTAAAAACTCGTCTCGCATTCTGACAACATCTTCACGCTTGTACAAATTATCCCTGCCGACTAGCTTCGGCTGGGGAATCAAGCCGGCGCGGCGTCGGTGCCAGATTGTGGCTGTTGATGGCGGTTTTTTGCCCGGGATTGTCCAAAGCTCCTTGACCTGTTCCAGCGTGATGTACTCATTCATTCGTTGCTCCCTCGTTTAATCCAATTTTTCCAATTCTTCGCCGATTTTTGCCAGCAGCTCTTGGCCTCTTGCCAAGACATCGTCAACCGTCCACACGCGTGGGCGCGGTTGGTAGCGTTGGCGGCGTTGTTGTTTGATGACCGGCGTGTCGTCGGTCAGCGGTTTGACCATGCGCAGGCCGTCGAGGCGGCGCATGTAGTCTTTAAATTTCCAAATATCCAAAGATTTTTGACGAGCCGCGTCAGCGGCTTCGCGCGCGGCGGCGATTATCTTGTCTTGATCGGCTTTTTTCAGACGGCCTTTGCCTTGTTCTTCGCCGTCGAAACCATATAAATCTAAATCAAAATCCCAGCTTTCATCAGGCAAGATGTCCCAGTTTGGCAGGTCGTCGATTTCCTCGCAGGCGGCGAGGGTTTGCTCAATTTCTTCAGGCGTTGACGGAATCTTATAAGTTATCGTGTCTGAAACTGCCGCCAAATCTTCCTCGGAGATTTTCGTACAGTTATTGACACGAGTCCAAGCGGCGGCGGAGCCGCCGTATTTCAAAACCCACTCTTTCTCTCTTGAAATTAGGTATTCCCCCGTTTCAAGCTCGACGACGCCGCGCAGAATCGCGGCTTTCTCTTCGCCGTATTGGTTGCGCTCTTCGGTTTCCTCTTTATACAAGGCGAGCGGCAAGTCGGCGCGTTTGACAAAGGCGTAGTCTTCGCCGCCCAATAAAGCGACGAATTTGCCCCAGTCGCCTTGGTCGGCCGCGTGAACGGCGCGATACAAGAGCGAATCTTCGGCGTCAACATGGACGCGGCGCAGCTCTCGATAAAGAGTGACCGGCACGCCGCCGATTTGCTGGAATTGGCGTATGCCCCATTGCGAAGCCCACGCGCCGACGCGTTTTGCGGTTTCGGCGGCTGATGTGCCTGGCTCTGCCTCGTCATCGTCGCCCATGCTCTCGCCGGAGTTGGTCAGGCCGTCAATATTTTTGGAGACGTACTTTGCCAAATAGGCGGCGGCGCAGCCTTTTGCCGGGTCGATGTCTTTAAAGTCAACACGAGCCGACGCGCGTGATTTTTGCCAAAAGCGGAAGGAATAGTTTTCCCAAAACTCGTCCTCTGTCTTCATGGCGGCTTTGAGTTTGGCGAGGCTGATTTTCTTGCCCGATTCGCGCAGGATGGCTTCTTGGCGACGGCGCGCTTCGGCAGTGCGCTCTTTGTCGGTCTCAAAATAATTTAAGCCCAGCTCCTCGCGGTCGGCTCGGCAGCCGTATTTGGCGACAACGCGGCGGAAAGCCTCCTTGTGCGCTTGCTCCATGAAGAGCAGCAAGTGCCAGTGCGGCGTTGCGTCATGATGCGGCTCGGCAACGCGGAAGCCGTAGATACGGATACCGGCGCGGCCAAGATTGGCGCGGATTTGCGTCCAGACTTTTTGCAGGTAGTCTGCGCCATCGCGCGGCGTGCTGCCGTCAAATTTCGGATTATCCGCGCTGTTTTTAGACAGTTTTTTGTGAAAGCGGCTAGGGCAGGTCAACGTAACCATGCAGCCGTAATGGCCGTGGACGCGGCTGATTTCGTCAAAGCCTCTCATGCGCGTCATCAGCTCCATGCGGCGGATAGCAGGATTCGCCATCGAATGCTCCCACAATTCTGCCAAGACGAATGATTTGCCAGTCTCTTCGCAGATTGCCTCGGCCTGCTCGAAAAACGCGCGCGCCTTGAGCTTTCGTTGCTCAAAGCGTTTGAATGCTTCGTTTGAGATATACAAACCGGCGCGGCGGTGTACCATGCCGCATTCGCGCATGACGGCTTCAAATGCTCGATACAAGAATTTATAAAGCTGGCGTTTCCACCATTTCTTCTCTTTCAGACGGCCTTTAATACCGGCAATGCCTTCTGCCAGCAGCTCGTCGTCATCGCTGGCGGCGGCGTTGGCGATTTTGCGCAATTGCTCCTCGAATACTTCGGCGGAGCGTATGCCCTCTTTGTCGGCGGCGGCCATCATGTGCTTGTAGCCCATGCCCAGCATTTCTTTTTGCTCAAACTTGGCGGCCAACGCTTGCGCTCTGGCTTCGATGGTCTCGTTGTCTGCTTCGAGGTCGAGGCCGTCTGGCAAGTGCAAATTTTGAACTGCTTTCAGGGCGCGGAATGCGTCTCTGTCGGCACGCGCAGGCGCCGCCAAATCGGCCAGCCCTGTGGCTGGGTTGGCCGTGCGTTGCCATCGACTGATTACCACATGGGCCAAGCCGTGGGGCAGGGTCTTTTGTATGTCTTGCTCCAATGCCGGAGCCATGTGGTAATAGGTCATCTCGTTAATCGTCCGCCCGAATCGGGCCGTATGGGGTATCAGGAAAAGGCCGCCAGTATGTGACCTCTGCTTCGGGGAATCTGCGCCCCTCTAAATTTTCGTAGCGGCGTTGGCCGTAGAAACCGGCCTGTACTCGCTCGCCGTCAAAAAATAAAATCTGTTGGTATTCAGGCGGTCTGTTTTGCGTTGTCATCCAAAATCCAGCCTCGCCGATTTTTGCCCGTTGGCTCCAAGCCATCGCGGCGACTTGGGTCTCTCTTGAGTAGTAGCCGCCGCCCGGCTTTTGTTGAGGATTCATGCCGCGCTTTCGCGCCCATGCTTCAAAGTTTTTGGCCTCTAGCTCTCGATTCATATTTCGTACTCTCCCTGCGTCAACGACCAAACTAGATAGGCGCACCATAAAACAAACAGGACGAGGGCGACGGCTACTGCAAAAATCGTCAGTAAAACCACAATCAGAAAAACAATGTCCATCACGCTGCCTCTCTTACCAAATAAGCTGACGGCCAGCCGCGTCGGTTTCGTACTTCGTACAGGGCGGCATTGACGGTCTTGTACGGTTTTTTATAGCCGCTTCCATCGGCGTTGAGTTCGAGTACTGCTTCGCCGTCTGCCGTTGCGATGATTTTGCCGATTTGCACGTCGCTGCCGTATGGCTCGTAATTCATAATTTTGTAGTTTTTCATTTCTCATCCTTTTTAGTCTTCATCAGGCGGTGTTTCCGCCGCCTGTCTGATTACCCGATAAACCTAATGAATATTTCCCATTCTCGCCGCCAAATCGGCGATTTCCTTTTCCGTGTATTCCACCTCGTTGCGGCGGTCTGTCTCTTCGTGTAGCCATTCGGCGACGATTTGCGCCGCTTCGTGGGGCAGGATGTGGGCGACTTGCCAGAGTGGGATGTCGTTAAACAATTCCTGCACCGTCATCGTGCGGCCTCCGCGTCGCCTTGTGTCGGCTCGTATTCCGGGCTTTCGTAGTCGGTGGCGGCTTTGGCCTCTGCTTCGCGCGCCTGAATGTCCAAGACTGTCGGTGTTTCGGCGGCGGTTTTGGCTTCAGACGGCATCATTGCCATCAATGCCCAAATCGCCAGCGCCATTGCGATGATGTCGAGGATGTAGCGGATTCTGATTTTCATGATGTTGCTCCTTGTATTCTTTTTTCAAAAATGACTAACAATGTCCTTGATTAAGTCAGGCGGAATTGCCGATCGAAGAATTTTTCTATTGTTTTTTAACTGCTTCATCCTGAAAGTTGCCTTATTTGCATTTTTCAGGCTCATTTCCACATTCGATGCGAATCCTGTTCTTTTAAGTGGGAACTCATCGCTGTACGCCGAATAGCAGGCATTATTTTTTATGAAATTCAAACCATTACGCTTCATTCTTTCAAATAACATCGATGACTGCGGATTCTCGATAACAAACGGTATTTTTAAAACTCCCACAAGCTCGCAAACAAACAATGCTGTCAAATCTCCGTTGATTCCGCCCTTCAAGTATCTTGAATAGGCTTCATTAACTTCAGGCGCGCTTCGCTTTACCAACTTGCTTATCGACGGGTATTTAAGTTGCTTCCAATTTTCAAAAGTCCGAAGTTGCAATGTTTCTTTGTCTCTGTATGCATTCCCACCCGGCACCGCTGTTGCGAAGCTCCAAGATTCACACGGGGGGCTTGCCATCAATAAATCGAATGGTTCTTTTTTGTGCATATCGACCAGCTTTTTAATATTCTTCAGGTCTGACAAATCCATCGCAACATCGGCGTTTCCAATCCCTACCGATACGACATCATGGTCGGGCAGTGCCTTTTTTACGCTTCCGTTGCCATCGTCAAATAAAGCTAAAATTCTCATTTTTTCCTTTCCCCTTAATTGCCTCTGATGGCGCGGCGGTCGCCGATGGGCGGCCGTTGCTTGGCTTGTACTGTTCCGATTTTTTTGACTACTTCTTCGACGCCCATTTTGCTGGCGGCGTATCCTGCGCTTCTGACGCGGTTGTCTAGGTCGAGCAGGTAATGGTTTATTTCGTTTGCTGTCAGGTTTGGCAGCCCCAGCCCGTAGGCGACGTTGATGGTGTTGACCGATTGCACCAACTGGCGGAGCTGGGCGACGATTTCCTGCACTTTCTCGACTTGCTCCACCTGCCCCAGCGTCATGGTCATCGCTGCCAGCTCGTTGGCTGTGTAGGCTGGTTTCGGCTGGCTGGGCATGGCGTCGCGCTCTAGGGCATTAAAAATCTTGGCTTGCTTGGATTTGGCGGCGGCCAGTGTTTGGCGGATGCTTTGCATGGCTTGCGGTTGATTCATTTTTTATCCCCTATGGCAGCAGCGTTTCCTGCTGCTTGAGTTTGATTTCCTCTTCGACTGCCTTGAGCGTTTCGCCGTGGATTTCCGGCGGCTCTTGGGTTTGTTTTGCGTAGAATCGGCTGCCTTTTTGAATCGTGCCGGTAATCTCGAAATATCCTGTCCCAGTCCATCCGCAGAGAGGATTGGTGCAACGCAAATAAAACAGGCGCGTCAGGATGGTTTGGCGTGTTGACGCATAAACGACACAAGGCTCTTCGCAGCATGGGCAGGCTTGCTGCGCCAATTTCAGACGGCCTTGCTCGTGTTGGTTTCTATTTTTGACCGTCATGGGCTTGCTCCCTTGCGTAAACCACTAGGCCGCCGCCTTGTTTGCGGTAGGTCGCCGTCGCGCGGATATTCGGAAAGCGTTTCATCGGCTCGCCGCGGCGGAAGTTTTCGGCATCGCTGTCGGTCAGCTCATGACGCGCGGTTTCTTGATGCTTGTCGTTGACGATGATTAATTGATTGTTTGACATATCCCCACCTTTTCTTTTTTTAAATTAAACCGTGTTTCAGCTCGACGTCTGTCTTTGCTTCCGCGTAGGCGCGCAGGTAGATTTCGGCGTATTCCAGGGCGGCTTCTGCGGCAAATTCGCTTAATGATTTATTGGCCACGGAGGCTGCCGATTCCATCAGGTCAAGCTCTTCGCCGTAGAATTTGACCTCGACGGCGGCAGTTGTAACCGTGTGGACGTATCCGATAGTTGTTTTGCACATTTCTTGCTCCGTTTAGTTTGGTAGGCCGTCTGTCCGGCTGGTCAAGCGTCTTTCCGCTTTGTCATCACTCCGTTACAATGTCATTTCCCTTAACCTGAAACGGAGTAGAAAAAATGTATCTGAACGATTTTCAAGCCTTGCAACTTGCCGCCGTTTTGGCTTCATCCGCCGCTGATAAAGCGGGCGACAAAGAAGCCATCGTCAAACATATGTTTGAACTGGCGGAAGAAGTGAAAAAACAGGCGCGTCCTGAAAATCCCCCACCCGCTCAAGCCGACGTGGAATAGCTGTTCAGCTCTTCCAGCATCTCTGACACCGCTTCAACCATCGGGCGGATTTCTTCCGGATTGCGCGTTTCAGCCAGTTTTAAAGTCAGTTCTTTCAAGTCTGCCAAATCCCCGTATGTCAAATTACGGGGATTCTGTTTTTCGGTTTTCATTTCTTTCATTTTTTGCTCCGTTTTCAGTAAAAGTAAATTATAAAAATACGTCTGGTCTTAAATCTTCGCGTCGTACGCCATACCCCAGCTTTTCGATTTCTACTGCGATTTCAGCAGGGATTTTGTTTCTTCCTTTTACCCAACTATTTACAGTAGAACGCTTTTTCCCTAGTTTTGCAGCAAGGGCGGCTTGACCGCCTGCGGCTTTAATTGCTTTGTCTAAATTGTTCATCGTTGCTCCTTAAGTTGAATAAAGTATATTTTAAATAACCTAAAAAGTAAACTTTTAGTAGCCGTATTTTGTCTATTTAGAATTTACAATGCTGAAAACATGGAGAATTTTATGACTTATGACTTGGCAAAATGGGCTACTGAAGCGAGAAAATCAGCAGGCATGACTCAAGAGGAATTTGCTTTTGAGCTTGGTTTCTCAACAAAAGCGAGCGTCAATGCGATTGAGAAAGGGCGGAATAAGCCAACGTTTGAAACAATGGTAAAAATATCTGAAATTTCAGGATTTCCATTGCCTTATCAGGATGATTTCCATATGAAAAGGCCGTCTGAAAGTTCAGACGGCCTCGAAACGGCACGCTTGGATTTGTTCGATGTCGCCGCCTCTTGTGGCAGCGGCCATTTGAATGCCGACTATCCCGAATTGCTGCACTCGCTGGAGATTCCGAAGTCTGCACTGAAAGAGCTGCTCGGCACGGACAACCTGCACGGCGTGAAGCTGATGTCGCCCGACGGCGACAGCATGGAGCCGACGATACCGCCGAAGTCGATCACTTTAATCAAAACTGATGTCGTCGATTTTGAATCGAGCGGCGTGTACTTATTTACTTTTCAGGGCTATACCTACATCAAACGCTTGGCGCGCGGCAAAGCTGGCGTCATCCATGTGACAAGCGACAATCCGATTTACAGTAAATCCGACTTTGTGATTGAGCCGGAAGAATTTGACGATTTGTTTATTCATGGCAAATTTTGGAAAGTGTTGCCGTTGGATTTTTTAGATATTTAGTTTTATCAACCAAACTTAGAGAAAAAAAGAAGGGAAACTCACATGATGTTTATTATTGGATTTTTGTTGTCTTTACTGGGCTTCGCTATGGCGGCGGCCGGAGTCATTGGCATTATTTCGCCGAAGCTTTTGAAAGACAGGAAAACCGGCGCGATTCAGACGCGCGGCGCGTGGGCAGCGGCGCTGGTTTTGGGGCTTGTCATGTTTGGCGGCGGCACGCTGCTGACGAGCGATGACGACAAGGCGAAGCAGACGGCGGCGGATACGAAAGCGGAAACGCTGCAAGCCGATGACAGCGCCTCCAAGCCTACCAGCGAGAAAGGCTATGATTTGACCATCAACACGCCGCGAAAAGAGATGCCCATCAGCTTTGAAGAGCTGCGCCAACGGATCAACCGTCAAATGGCGCTTTTTGATTACCCGAAAACGAAGCCTATCCCGAAAAATGCCCAGCCAACCGGCGAGAAAGACTCGGTCAATCTTGTTTATCAACATACGGCCTCTGACAGCCTAAGCATGATTATCTCTGCCAGCCCGGAAAACAAAAAGCCGCGCGGAATACTCATTCTTGCCGCGCCGTCGGCAACAGGTGACGGCGCCGAATTGCTGGGCTTGTTTGGCAAATCCATCGCCATCTTGACTGCGCCTGTTGCCGACGGCTCGGCAAAAAGTAAGGAACTGGCCGCCAAACTTTTGAAAATGAGCGTCAAACTGGCGGAGGATTTCAATAAGAATCCGGAGGAACAAGCAAAGGATTCCTACACGGAAGACGGCATCACTTACAGCGTCGCCATCACGCCCGGTCTGCCTGTTATGTTCAGTCTGTCGCTGGAAGAATAAAAAGCGGCCTGATGGTCATCAGCGACAACCCGTTATACAGAACGGAAACCATCGAAGTCGAAGGACTGGAAAAATTAACCATCTGCGGCAAAGTGCGCGGCGCATGGCATCTGTCGGGATTTTGATTTGAATTTTGAGAAGCGGCTCAGCATACAGTAAGCTTTAGAATGTGCGGCCGCTTGATTTTGGAATATTTAAGGGGAATTAGGGGGAATTAGATGTATGTTTTAAAATTTCCTAAACGCTTTTGCTTATACAGTAATTTTGATGAAACAGCACACATCTTGGGGCTGCTAGATTCTCCACATCAAGTATTAAAGCTTGACTTTTCTGAAACAGAAGAAATTACAGCCGCCGCCGCACTAGCTTTGGTTGCTAATGTCAATCATATTCAGAGTAAAAGGAAAAATAAGGGCTGTTTTGTATTTGATTGTAAACATTCACCCGTTTACAAAGAGCTTTTCCTAGAATCAAAGCTACTAATCGCTTTAAGAGCTGTTAATAACTCCGCAGGAAACAATGGCGTGTTCCGTATAGGGAATCGTTTGAATTTCGCACAGCACCGGAAAGCAATTTACAGTCAACTCAATTTCTACGAGTCCCAACTAAAAGAAAAAATTGGTAGCCATTCGGAAAAATTCTTTTCATACTTACGGACCTCTATTTCAGAGGTACTGCTCAACATTCGCGAGCATGCCTATCCAGATGATGCCGATGGTGAAAACCCTTGGTGGTATATGTTTTGGAATGGCGATGATGGTTATATCCATTTTCTTGTTTATGATTTTGGAGTAGGTATTGCGTGCTCCTATGTTGACCATGCAACACAGGATCGTGGCATTTTTTATCGAAATCTTGAAGATGCCCATATCCTTCAAGAAGCATGGCAGCATGGCATGAGCCGTCGAATCGGCGATGGTCGTGGCAACGGCCTTGCAAATGTGGTCACCGGCGTACAAAAATGGAAGGACTCTCAGCTACTAATTCTAAGCAGAAAGGCCAGAGGAAGACTGTTGGACGGCAAGTTTACAGCTCAACAATCAAGATTTATAATCAAAGGAACTTTAATCGAGTGGGCATTTCGCTTACCGGAGTCAATAAAATGATAAAAAATAAATATATCGATATTTTGGATTTCTCGGATGACCCTTGGGGTCGTTCTGCTGAAGATAATCCTGACAGCAACGGTAATGATTTTCGCAAACGCTTTCTGACTGATGCTTTTCGTACATCCGACAAGGTAACAGTTGATTTTTCTAAATTACGCGATGTTCCAGATTCCGCATTTTTGGGGGGATCGTTTGTCAATTTGATTAAAGAAGACGGCTTCTCCTATGAAGAAGTTTTAGATAAGCTGATCATACTTCCCGAAGACGGCTTCCTCCCAAAACTTGTGAGGAGAATTATCGAGTTGGCGCGTGATGAACATAAACGTGTTTCAGGTATGCAATGAATGCACCGAATTTGGATCAGTGGGACAAACTGATTAATATTGTCAATAACCTTTTTAGCATTATTGTTTTTGTCGCTGGGAATTTAGTAGGTGCATATCTCCAATATAGGCATAATCTCAAGATCAATGAGATTATGGAACGAAATAGAAGGAAAGAGGCAAAAGAAAAAAGTCTATCTGAAATTGAATATGATCTATTTAATCATATGGAGAATATTTGCTCAAAAAAAGATATTCAGCTTATCACTTTAGCCGCAAACCTTATCAAATCAAGAATTCTTAGGTTTTGCAATGAATATCAAATATCTCTTGATGATATTGATCCTCCATTAATTGATTTTTTTATCGTCTCTAGTGATGGTAGATTTAATTCTGCTGAATTAAATCTTGCGATTATCAATTTGAAAGATACATTAAGAAAGTTATCTTCTGGTGCTAATTAAACAAAAATGCCTTCTGAAATTCAGAAGGCATTTTTTTGTTGGTCTAATATTTTATTTTGCGCATGGCCTGATAATTGGCGAGTTCGCGCTCGGCGTGGTTGTATGCTTCGATGTCGGCGGCTTCGCTGGCTTCGCGGCTTTTTTGTTGCCAGTATTGGATTTGTCGGTCAATCCATGAATATGGATCATGAGCTTTGTTTTCCATTTTTTAGAATCTCCGTAGTTTCGCCTGTCGGCTGGAAGTTGTTTGTCGGCGCGTCTTCGTAGAGCGTGATGTCGGGAACGATGCGCGCTTCAAATTGTATGCCTGCGGTATAACCGCCGCTGTCGATTTTATGCGAAACCTCGGTAATCAGCCAAGCCTCTGCGTCTATTTCTGGCTTAAATCCTTTGACGACGGCAGGCGTTTCGGGGTAGAGGTCGGGGCGGCCGACGGCAAGTGTAATGCTAAATTCGGCAACGCCGCGCTGGATTTTTTTAAACGCGCCGCGCGCGCCTGACCATGCGCCGCTTTCGGTCGCGTAGAGATGGCGCAGGGTTTTGATTTTTTGACCTTCGGTGTTGACTTTGCGATTGTCGATTACGGTTTTTGTTGTCGTGACTTTTTTTGTTGCGTATTGCCTGCCTTTTTTGCCTTTTACCGTCTTGCCCTTGGTGGCTTTGCCTTTTTGGGTTTTGCCTTTTACGGCTTTTCCTTTGATGATTTTTGTCTCGCTGACTGTTTTTTTATTTGGGTAGGCGTTGTCTTTGTTGACGATGACTTCTTTTTTTTGGCCTGTTTTTTTGTCGGTGTAATACGCGCGCACGGCTTGGTAGCTATTGCTGCTTGAGTAGGTAAAGCTGTGGCTGTCGCCGCTGGCGCGCGTGATGGTGGTGGGCAGGATGGGCTGGCCGCTGGCGGTTTGACTTTCGCCTGCCGGGATAAATAAGAGCTTGCCGTTTTTGACGGTGGCAATGGCGTCGTACTGCTCGGCGAGGCGGCTCATAAATGACGCGTCGGATTCGTTTGTTTGGTCGATATGTTCGATTTTTTGGTTTTGGTAGTCTTTACTGATGATGCAGTCGTATTTGTGCTTTTTGGCGATGGTCTCGATGATTTGGTAGAGCGTCTGCTTGTGCCAGCTTTTCTCGACTTGCTCGGCGAGGGCTTCGGCAAGGTCGGTGGCGCGCGCGGTAATGCTTAGGATGTCTGGGCTGCCGGAGGCGGTAAATTCGGAAACGAGATATTCGCCTTTTTCGACGAGTCCAGTTTCTTTATAGCCCAGTTTGAGCGTGATTTTGCTGCCTGTTTTGGGGATGGCGATTGTGCCGTCGTGGTCGTCCAGTTCGATGGTCAGCTCGTCGGCTTCAAAGCCGCGCTTGTCGGTCAGGCTGATGCTGATGATGCGGCTCATTGCCTGCGTGCCGAAGTGGCGGCCGTCTATGGTCAGCTCGGCTTGTGGTGTCAGGTGTCGGGCGTTTTTTCCGCTGACTTCGTCGAAGATTTTAGCGGCGGCTTTTTGGGCTGCCGCGCTGATGTTGTCAAAATTGATTTGCATGCTTTAAATCCCTGTCAGGTTTCGGACGACGGAGACGGCGACGTTGAGGGCTGCGCCTTCGAGTCCCAGCGATTTGTCAGAAACTTTCTTCAGGCTCATGGAAAACGAGATGGCGCGCGCGCTGCCGTCTTGGTTTAACTGGCTGCCGCGCTCTTGGATGTTGGTGATGACGTAGCTGCCCATGATTTTTCCGTGTCCCATGATGAGGGTGTAGGGCTTGCCGGTGGCCGCCATCATGCGCAGGGCTTCGATGCTGCCTGTGCCGCCTGTGACTTCGGGGCGCAGCTCGGCTTCGATGGTCATTTCTTCGGGGTCTTTGCCTGTGTATTGGGACGGTGGCATGGTGCCGACGGTTGATTGGTTTGGGTGTTTCCATGCCTGGCTGCGGCTATATTGGTTGAAAGGGATGGTGCGCATTAAAAACACAAACATGCCCAGGCTTCCTAATAAAACCATGATTTAGTCCTTGTCGAAAAATGAGGAATTGCGGCGGCGCTGCTTGGCTTGGCTGCGCTCGTTGAGTTTGGCCATGATAGCGTTTACGAGTGTCTGCTCATTCATGCCGGACGCGGCGTGAACGTTGATTGTGATGTTGTCGCCTGCCATGCTGACGGCGTGGGGCGCGGCATTGAATCGGGTCGGGCTGGGCAGGGCGGCTTTGCGGCCGTCTGAAAATCCCAGTCCCAAGCGGTTGCCGATGTTGGCGAGTACGCCAGCGCCGCCGCGTCGTATGGCTTCGACTGCCTGCCAGCCGCCGAATTTGGCAACGTCGCGCTGGTTGAATACGACTTCGCCTTTGTGTACAACGCCTGCGGCTTCGTGTACGCCGCCTGCGCCTGTGTAGCCGCCGACGGAAAAGCCGCGATTGGGAATGCCGATACTGGGCGGCGTTGATGGGGCTTTGATTGATACCGCTTTTTTGAGCCATTCCCATGCGGAGGCGGCAGCGGAGCGCAGGATTCTGAAACTATTAATGACTGCGCCAATAGGACCCATCGCGGCCGTCATGGCGATGGAGATGGGGTTGTTTCCGGAAAATGTTTTTTTAATCCATTCCCAGCCGCTAATCAGGGCGGCTTTGACTTTATTCCAGTTTGCCAGCAGCGCAATGAGCCAGCCGACAGGGCCGGTAAAGGCGGCGAGTAGAGGGTTTTGCTGGAATACTTTTTTAATCCATTCCCAGCCTGCAATCAGGGCAGATTTGACTGTTTCCCAGTTGCGCCAAAGCATGATAATCGCGCCGACGGCGAGGATTGCCCAGCCGAATGGGTTGGTCACGAGGAAAACCATCGCTTTTGCGCCAAAGCCTATCAGCGCCATGCCCAGACGGCCAAGCCATCCGATAATCGTGGAAATCGCGCCGCCGCCGCCCGAAAAGACGCCGAAGAGGCTGAAGAATGAGAATTTTGCCAGGGCGATGGGGACGAGGACGGCGGAAATGGCCGCTCCGATGCCTGTGACGACGGTCAGGAAAATGCCGATGGCGGCGACGATTTTCATGATGGTATTGGCGGTCTCTGGGTTTTGGGCGGCCCAGTTGCTTAATTTTTCATTTACGTCGCCGATCCATTTGGTCAGATCTTTTAATTCGGGCGCGATGGATTCTCCCATTTTGGCGAGAAAGTTGGTAAACGTGCCGCTCGCCGCGTCCCATAAGTTTGTCAGCGTGCCTAATTGGTCGTTGACGCGCTGGTTGAGGTTGGCTTGCGCCTCCATCTTTTTGGCAAATTCTTCATAGCCTGCCTTGCCTTTTTCGATCATGGTGTTTAAGGCTTGCAGCGTCTCGGCATCGTCTCCGAAGATGCCTTGCAGAATTTTGAGGCGTTGCTCGGTGTTGATGGCTTTTAGTTTGGCTAATTGCTCGTACATTTTGTCCAAGCCGCCAAATTCGCCGGCGCCGTTGGTAAAGTCGAGCGACAAGCCTGTCCCTTTTGTGACTTTGGCGATTTTCTTGGTATCCATCATGCGCGTGAATACCTTGCGCATGGCGTTGCCTGCGGATTCGCCCGACAGTCCTGCTTGGTCAAGCATACCGACGAGCGGCGACATCATCTTCATGGCGGATTCGCCCTTGATTTTGAGGGTATCGAGGGCAGGGGAGAGCTTGGAAAACGCGCCTAAAATGTTGGTGTCGTCCGTGCCTGCGTAGTAGAGGCGTTGGACTTGGTCCATGATGGCCAGCATCTCTTTTTCTGTGCCGCGCGTTGCGTCTTGCAGCTTGGCGGCCATCTCGGCGGCGGCTTCGGGGCTTTTTTTGAGTTGTACGGCCAAGAGGGCGGCGGCTTCGCCTGTGCCGCCCAAGACGGTCTGCGCGCTCATGCCTTGACGGATCAACATGGTCATCAGGTTTTTAAAATCGGCGGTCGTACCCGGCAGGCGGTCGCCCAAGCGTGTGGCCAGATTGTCGATGTCTTTGTATTGGGCGGAGACTTTGCCGGTATTGTCCATCATGGCGGCGCGCAGGTCGGTGGAGGCGGTTTCTGTGTCGGCGTAGGCTTTGACCGGCGCGGAGAGGACGTTGCGCGTGGTGTCGGCGATGCCGCGCGCGGTGTACATTAGGCCGACGGCACGCATTCCGGCTTCGGTCATTTGGGCTTTGGCGGCGGTGGCTTTATTTTGGGCGTTTTGTAATTTTTCGTATGCCAGTCGTTGCTTTTCTACTGCTTTAGATGCCGCTTCGTGTTTTTTATTTAATTGGTCTTGCGCGTTTGAGAATGTTTTGGCCGTGATACCGGCGGTGGATAATGCCTGGTCAAGTTTTCGGACTTTCTCCCAGTTTTTCTCTTGCGCCTGCGTCAGCTTTTTATTCGCTTTGGTCAAGGCGTTTAATTCTTTTTCCTGCTCTTTACTTGCGGTTCCTGTTTTGGCGATTTCGTTATTCAGACGGCGTATTTCGGCGGCGTTTTTTCTTAATGCTTCGCCGCTTTTGCTTAATTCTTTATTTAATTTGTTTTTTCTTAATAGATTTTCTTGGGCTTTATCCAAGTCATGCAATTCTGCCTCTGCCTTTTTCAGGCTTTGCGCTAAGACGTTGCCGCCCTCTCGTAGCTTTTTGAAAGCCGCGCTGGCTTTGTCGGTGGCCGACATGATGATTTTTAATTCGAGGCTTTTAGACATGATGTTTCCTGTTTTTTGATTACAAAAGGCCGTCTGAAATATTCAGGCGGCCTTTGTTTATTCTTCGGGCGTGTTGATTTGGATGGCTTTATTGGTCCACTCAATCAGCTCGGCGATGTTGCACTGCTCAAACTTTTCGAGGCTGCCGAATGTCGCCGCGCATTGGGCGAGGCAGTCGTTGATTAGGTTGTAATACTTTTTCTCTTCGTCGGCCGCCGCCTGATAAATGTCGGCTTCGCCGTTTAGGATTCGCCCGACGTGGTCTGCTCGGAATTTGAGCTTTGGGAATAGCCCAAGTCCTGCAAGGCTGCCTCCATCTCGGCTTTGGCTGACGGCGGCGCTGAAAAAAAATCAATGGCAACATTTAAGACTTGAGCGTCTGACATGCTCAATTTGCCATAGGCGACACGCGTCAGCGGCGGCGTTGAGATTTTTCCCAGCAGTTTTTGGACGGTGTCCGTGTGTTTGACTTTAATCAAATCCTGACCCAATCCCTCCATATCTTTGGCCAGCGGCTCGCGCAGGGTGTAGCGGTCGCCGGTGGAGAGTTCGATGGTCAGGGTGTTGTCGTCGTTGATTTTGATGGTTTGCATTGATTGCTCCTAGTTGGATTTTAAGATGGCGGCGCGATACCAAACGCCCTTTAACTCTGGGCTGTAATTGGTTGCAATGTCGAATCCTGACGCGGTCACGTTTTGGATGTATTGCAGGCGCGCCGAATTGCTGCGGATGTCTAAGCAAGCCTCGAAAATGTCGGGGCGGCGGCTGAATGGTTTGGGGAAAGATACTGTGGCCGGCGTGTTATTTTCGGGGATAAAGCCGAAATTCTCACGCGCGATATAGCCTTCCTGTATTTCACTATATGGCGATTCTGCTTTTGGGGCTGGTCGGTTTTCCAAATCAGTGAGGCGGCGTTTCAGTTCGCTGTCGTCGTAGATAGTGTCGCTGTCTTGACGGCTCTCCAAGGTAGTCAGCCGTTGCTTGATGTCGCTGTCGTCGTAGGCCGTCTGGCTTTGGTTGCCAGCCGTGCGGATGATCGCCGCTTCTGAAACGGTCACGCTGACGGCTTCTTCGCGGATTTCTCCGCCTTCGCCTGCTGTCACGGGTGTGATGCTCGGCGTGATGTGCAGTTGGCCGCGCAAATAAGTCTTGACGTACTGGCCGCTGATGGCGCGGAGGTCGTATTCGGCGGTTGTGTGCGTAATGTCGGCGGTCAGGGCGGAGGAAAACATCAGGCTGACGATGTTGCCGTCAACGGTCAGCTCGGGCGTGATGGTTGCGCCGTCGGGGAATTTGACGGCTAGCGCAAAAGACAGGCCGTCGGTTTGCAACGGCTCGCCTGTTTCGCTGGTCAGGGCGATTTTGAAAAGATGGGTGTCGCCCTGGTAAATGGCCAGATTCTTGGTTTTCATCACAAGCCCAAAGCGGCGCGCAGGCCGGCGCGTTCGTCTTGGCCGCCGAAAGCGGCTTTATTGCCGATGACGTCAATTTCAACGATTGGGCTGCCGTCAACGCTTTCTTTCCAATAGACAAGCTCGACTGTGAATTTATGCTCGCCGCCTTCGCCTTGTTTGTCGCTGCCCGGGTCGGCTTCGGTAATGCGGCCGCGCGCTTCGCCTTTTAATACTTGGTAGCCGGTGCCGTCTTCTTCTTGCAGCGCGCCTTGGTAGCGCAGCAGCTTGCCGTCAATGCTGCTAGACATAGACTTGAGCATATCGGCATCGTAGCCTTTTGATGTCACTTCCATTGTCAGCTTTTCAAAGCCGTGGACGACGGTCATCTCGGTCATTGCGCCGCCCGGCGTGTAGGTTTCGGTTTGGCGGCTGATTTTCGGGCGCGCGATGTCAACGACTACGCCGTATTGGTTCTCGCCATCGACGAAGAGGTTGAAGCCTTTAAGGACTTTTGGCATTTTCATGGGGTAGGTTTCCTTTCAGACGGCCTAAACGGTAGTCGGTTTCAGGGTGTTGGCGAATGTGATGACTTTATCAACCAAGTTAACAAAGAATGTGTCAGTGACGTGTTGGTTGAATACCATGTTTTCCAATGGAGGAACCCATGTGAACTCGTAGCTGATTGTGAATTGACCGGCTTGGACGGTTTCGGAGGTGTTGAGGGTTTTGTCGATAAATACGCGCGCGCCCAAGATGTAGCCTTTGTTGACGTACTGCGCCAATTTGGCGTTGATGGCCATGATGATGTCTTCCATCAGGCTTGGGTGCATCGGCTTGTCGAGCGCCCACATAAAGGCTGAAGCGATGGTCTCTTGGATGATTTGGGCGGTACGCGTGGCGACTTCAAACGCCATCATGCTGTCGTTGGTGCAGGTGCGGTTGCCCCAAACGCGGAAGCCGTCTTCGCGGATCAGGGTAGTGACATCTTTGTTGTTGAGGGTGTTGGCGTCGCAGTTTTTGTCCAAAAGGTCAAAGCTGCGCGCGAATTTCAGGCCGGAGACGCCGTTGATTTCGGTGTTTGAGATTGACTTGTGCCAGCCGACATTCTTGTCGAGTTTGGCACGCGCGCCCAAGACGCGCGCAATCGTTGCGGCGGTTTCGGTTTTCTTGGTGGTCGGGTCGAAGGCCATAAATTCGTTGTCAATCAACATCAGCTCACGCTGGCCGAAGTTTTTGCGGTAATTGCCCACTTCGGTGATGTCGGGATTTCCGCCAGCGCTGCCGTAGGCAAAGGCGCGCGTCGCTTGGGCAACGCCTACCAATTCAGTCAAAACGTCTTGGCTATCGAGTTCCGGCACGCCCAAGATTTTCGGGGTAAAGCCTGTCACGGCTTTGGCGCGGCGCAGGGCTTTGAGGCCGGTGTAATTGCCGCCCTCGGCTGTGCCGATAACGTTGGCTTTTTGTTCTTCTGTATTTTTGCTTTCTGCAACGCGCACGATAACGACTTGCGCGTCGGCTTGGTCAACGATGGCGTCGAGGGATTTGGCGAGCGTGCCTTTTGTGCCTGCTTTGGCGAGCAGGTCGTAGGCGGAGGTCGCAAAAATCGGCGTATTGAGTGGGAATATTTTTGCGTCGGCATCTTCGGCGGTACAAACCATGCCGATGATGGCTGTGGTGATATCGCTGATGCTGCGTACGCCTTCGGTGTATTCGTTGGCTGTGATGCCATGATGGCGGTTTGCTTCTGCCATTGGGCTTCCTTTTTGATGGGTTAATCGATTGAGGGCTATGTAGATTACTATTAAAAATTAATCCCACGCGTGTGGCGAGCGCGTGGGATTTTTTGGGGATTTTTTAAAATTGGTCTTGCTTCATGGCGGCAGCAAGGTCGGACGGCGAATATTTGGACGGCTCGCCAAAGCCGATTACTTCGGCGCACCATTCGGAGCAAAACCATTTATCCGGCGCTTGGCGGAATTTCAAGCGGCGGAAAACCGACTTGACGGCCAAAACGCCTGACAGGTCGTATTTCTTGCCTTTGGTTTCGCGCCATAGTTTCATGGCGCGGCCGTAGGTCCGATTGGGCTTGGGCAGCTCGATTAAATCCCACTTGTCAGACGGCAGCTCCATGCGCTTGCAACGGACGCCGCCGTCTCGATGGGACGAGGTGTAGCAGTCGAACTGACCGTCAGGCAATCGGACGGCGATTTCGCAGTGGGAATATTCGCCGCGCGTCGCTTTGCGGATGGCCCAGTCTGTCACGCGGTAGATGATGTCTTTGGGCGATTGGATTTTTTTGCGGCCTTTGTACAATGCCAAATAAACTTTGCTCATTCAGACGGCCTCCGGCAGCTTAAACTCGATTTTGATTTTATCTAAGGCTGATTTGGTTTTGGCAGCCTCGATTTGGTCTTGTATTGCTTGGCGCTGACCGGCAACAATGGCAGACAGGGCGGAATATGCCAGGGCTTTTTTTAAAGCGGCCGCCTTGAGCTTGTCTTTGTCCAAGCCGCGCGCGGAGGCGATACCGTCAAGGATTGGGGTCGGGGCTGATTTGTCGGCAGCCCACGCCTGCGCCTCGGTCGACTGGAGCGGCCATGTTGCCAGCTCAAAATCGGGGACTTGACTGGCGCCGGAGTGGCCGTCAACAAATGTTTGGGCGGCCGCATTGAGGTTCGTCAGCATGGCGGCTTTTAAATCTGCCAGATTTGCCGTTTCCAATGGGGTCAGGCTGACGCCGTCAGGCAGACTGCCGATGTCCTTCCATACTTTCTCGCCGTCTTTGGTAAAGACGATTTCTCCGCGAAAATCGGGGAGAATTTCCCAGCTCTCGCCCGCCCATCGTGCCGCTTGGTTTTCTTGCAGCGGCGGCACTTCGGCTTCGATACTTTGACGGCCGTCGTCAAAATATTGCTCTTCCACAAACAGGCCGTCTGAATCAATTACGCATCTTGTCATTTTTTTAATTCCTTGTTTTCGTTTTCCAATTTTTCGACTTTTTCGGCCAGCTCTTGGATGGCTTTGGTCAATACTGGGATAAAAGTCTCATATTCGATGGTGTAGGTGTCGTTTTTGATGTTGACCATAGGCAGGCGGCCGTATTCTTGCTCCAGCTCGGCGATGTCTTGGGCAATAAACCAATGTTGACGGCGCTCTTCTTTGTGTCGCCCGTCTTTGGTTGGGTTCTTCCACCATTCGCGCACTTTGGCGGCGCGCTCGGCTTCAGGCAGGTCTTGGAAAAGCTCGTCAACGTAGGCATCACGGCGGTCGTAGTAGCCTGTGACCGGCTTTAATTTCATGACAAATTGCAGGCCGTCTGAAAGCGGTTTGATGTCGGTTTTGTCGCGGCCGTCAGATCGAATATTGACGGCGCTCGGGGCATAAAGTGTTTGACCTGATACGCCGATTTGGATTTCGTTGTTGCCGTTGAGACGCGCGCCGTAGCCAATGGCGATGGAGTTTGTGATTTTCCCTTGTAAAATATCGCCTTGCACGTTTCGATAGCCTGAAGATTCGCCTACGAATACGCATTGTTCGCTGCTGATTGTTGGCGCGCTCCAGTAACCGACGGCAACGCTTGAGTTATGTGCGCCGTTTCTCAAAGCTGACGCGCCAATGGCGGTAGTTTTTTTATATTCTGACCCTGATAAGGCGGCATCTGCGCCAATAATTGTTGAATAGCCTGCTGCTAACGCACTATTCATTGCGTTCGTGCCGATGACGGTGAGTTCTTCGTTTTTTTGCGTACTTTGAACATCTGAATAAACAAATTTCAGCTCGGCAGAGCCGGAGGCGGTCAGCTCTTTCGAGCTACGAACTGTCAGATTATTCCCGCTAACTGATACGACTTTCACGGGGATGACATCGTTTTGTAGGGTTTGCGCGGTGCCTGATGTCAGGCGGATGCCTACCCAATAATTAACCTTAGCACCGCGGATATTATTAAAAGTCAACGTAATAGTATCCGCCGATTGGGTGTAGCTGCCTGTTTCTGTCCCCGTCCAGACAACATTTCCGCCGTTTGGAGCGCGGTTTTGTTCTAGGTTTTCCATTGCGTTCGCGCCGATGACGGTCACTTTCTCGGCGGTTTTCGTATTTCTTGCCGCGTTGCTGCCGATTGCGGTTTGAGCGGCGCGTCCTTGATATGTTTGCAAGACGGCCTCGCCGATTGCGATTGTTCTTGATGTTGGAGACGGCCAGAAAACTTCGATGTCTCCAGTCAAACCGACTGGGGCAGTCCCTGCCATCGCGCCTGCGCCAAGTGCAATATTTGATGAGCCTTCGCCCAAGCCTTGCCCGGCGTTGCGGCCTATTGAGACATTTGAAAAACCGCTTGTGATTCCTCGGCCGGAATTGCTGCCGATGCCGATGTTTCGCGTTCCTGCCATTTTTGACTGCTCGTACCATTCTGTCTCGGCTTGCACGTTAATCAGGCTGTCTGCGCCGATGGCAATGTTGTCGCGGCTTATGCGCGAAAAGCCCTGCGCGCGGTCGCCGATGGCGATTCCGGAAACGCATTTCTCGGTTTTGGCCATCGCGCCTTCGCCGATGACGATGATTCCTGCGCCTGTCCATTCGTTGGATTTGAGATTTGCGGCCGCGCCTGTGCCGCTAATAAATCGCCCGATGCCGTTGCGGATTGGCTGATAGGGCATATCGACGGTTGCGCCGTTGACGGTAAATTGGCCGTTTCCGTATTTGTTTTTTGTTTGATATTTTTTATTTGTATCGATTTTTAAGCCTAAGCAATCGACAAACACGCCCAACGCTGCGCGCTCGGCTGCTTCGATGGTCTCGGCGGCGTTGTTTTTTGATTCTGCAAAACCAAAATCGCGGATAGTCAGGGCTGTGTATTGGCGCAGCCAGCGTGTGCCTGATTCGCCGACGATGACTGTGGCAGCGTTGTCTGTTAATGCTTGGTTGTTGGATTTGACAAATACGCCGCCGCCGCCGTTGATGCCTTCGTGATAGTTTTCGACGATGACTGCGGATGCGCCGGGCTTGTTAAATTCGCGCAGGGCGGCAATACTTGGCACGCGGTAGGCGACGTTGCCGAATTTTTTATTTACGGTTTGCTCAACAAATTCGCGCGTCGCCAAAACGACTGCCGGGTCAACCTTGAGGCCGACGGCGTCGGTGTTGTCGATTTGAATGACCATGCGGATGATTTGCTGGCTTGCCGTGCCGCTGGAGAGGCGCGGCTTGTAGCTGTCGGCGATGCTGCCGATGGCGATCAGGTTGTTGTTGTTGTCAAAGAGGCCGACTTCGCGGATCGTGAAATCGCCTTCTTCTTCAGGGATGAGCAGCTCGGCGATGACTTGCTTTTGGTTGTTTTCGTCAACCTCCAGCATGTTGAGGCTGGCGCGATACACTTCGCGCGTCAGGGCTGTGGCTGTGGCTGACGGTGTGATGGGGTTGCCGCCGCCGTCGCCGACTGCCATTTGGCTCAAGTTGACAACTGTGCCTAATGCGGTCGCTTTGGCAATGCGCGCGGCGCCGATGTTGGTGACGAGGGTGTAGTATTGTTGGCTCATGTTTTAAACCTTTGGATTGCTTGTAATGACGTTGATTTGTTGTAATGCGGCGGCGGCACGGCCTGCCGGTTTTAAATTAATTTCCGGCTTGATGTACGGATAAATTGTCGTTCGCTGGCCGCTGATTGTGATGCCGCTGGCTTTGAGTTTGCCGCTGGTAATTACGCCGACAGTCAAACCGCTTAAATGACGGCTGACAGGTTTTACCTTTTGGACGATGCGCAGCATTTCCTGATAGTCGGCTTGGCTGATGGCTTCTTCTGCCATCAGGGTCAAGCCGAAGCTGGCAGGCGAGCCAAGCGGCTTGGTCTGAAACCATTCTGTAATCTTGGCGGTCACGCCGAAGGGCTTGAGGGCTTCTTCGATTGCGCCGTTTGTGCCTTTAAATTTATGGGTTCGGTAGGCTGATTTGATGACCTCGCGTTTGCGCTGCTCGTCCCATGTGTCATTCCAGTAGTCAACCGACAATGCCCAGGCGAGATACGGCAGCAGGTGGGCTGGGATTCGGTCGGGGTTCCAGAGGTCGGAGACGACGGCGTAGGGGACGGGGTAGATTTCGGCTTCGCCGAATTTCTTTTCAAATGCCGTCCGCGTTGATGGCTGGGCGGTTTGGTATTTATTCATTTTGGCCGCCATAGCTTACGTTGATTTGTGTACACAAGGCCGCTTGATATTGTGTGACCGGCATGGCGGCTGATGGCTGACTGATGACGACGCTCTGCACGCCCTCGACGCGCAGGGCGGCATAAATCATCGATAAATCAACGTCGCGGCCTAGCTTGAAATTTTCGTCCACGGCTTCGCGCATACGCGCGCGCGCGTTTTCTAAAATCGGCTCATAGTCGGGGGTCGGATAGACGATGATTTGGGCGTTGATTTGATACTCGATGATTTGGGCGGCCTTGACTGTCACGCGGTCGGCGGTCGGGCGGCGGTATTTGGCATTGACGGCCTCTGTAACGGCTTTGATGACGGCTTCAGACGGCACGCCGCCTGATTGATTCGATAGGACGACAATATCGACAACCGCTCCGCTCGGGCTGATGACGGCGATGTCGGCGACTTGCCCGTGCGCGGATTTTGCGTGTTGGTAATATGATTCTTCGCTGCCTGCCGTTGTCAGCGTTTCAAATGCGCCTTGCACGCGGCGGCGGAGAGAATCATCGGATTCTAAAACCTGCTGAATGGGTGGCTCGACGGTGTAGTCTGCCTCGGTAATGACAAGGCGCTGAATATCGACATTGGCGGCGAGCTGGTCTAAGTCGCTGCCGATGGCGTATGCCAGCATTAAGCCTTTGGCGCGCTCGTTGAAATCTTGGCGCATGAGCATTTCGGAATAGGCGCACTCTTCCAGCAATTTGACAACCGGCTCGGATTCCAGCTCCAACACTTTGCGCCAATATTCACGCTCGGCAGGCGTTTGGTATTCGGCGATGAAACGCTCCTTTCGGGCGGCAAGTATTTTCTCGAAGTCAATCTCTTCGATGACGTCGGGGGCTGGGATTTTTGAAAGGTCGGCAATTTGCGGCATTTTGTTATTTCCTAATGCTGAATGTCTCAAGAGTGCCGGTCGAGATGTTGACGGCTTCGATGTTGATGATGACTTTTGCGTCGTTGGCGGCGGCGGCCGATACGGTGGCCGCCTGAATTTCAATGCGCGGCTCCCACTTTGCCAGGGCGGCGATGGCTGCCGCCTGGCATTGCAAGAGCAGGGCAGGGGTAATGGGTTGGTCTAATAATTCGGGCAGCAGGCTGCCATATTCTTCGCGCATCAGGCGCGTGCCGATGCGCGTGAACAGAATGTTTTTTATTGACTGGCGGATGTGGTCGTAGAGGCCGATTTGACGGCCTGTTTCGCTGTTGGTCATTCGGGTTTGCCTGTTTTGCCGCCGCTGTCGCCTGGGTGTATGTGGTCATCGACGACGACGCCGTTGGATGTAATTTTGCCGGTATTGGTCAGCGTGCCTTCGTGGTTGATTGCGCCCTTGATTGTTGTGCCGCCGCCTTCGCCGCCGCTGCCGCTCATGCCTGACGTGTAGGTCAGCAGGCCGTTGCTGGTTGTCATTTTTTGGATGACGACGTTGCCAGTGATTAAGGTATCGGGCGCGTCGATGGTCAGCTTGGCGACGGCTTTTAAGGTCATTTGGCCAGCGTTGTGGTTGTAATTAATGATTGCGCCGTCGGGGAATTTGACGACGGTCTCGTCAGCCGATTGGGCAGGGCTTGGGAATGAGGCCGATGCCATGCCGCACAAAACTAGGCCGTTGGCGGTCTCGCCGCTTGGCGACAAGATGATGCAGTTTTCTCCGACGCTCGGTGGGCGGTGTACGGAAACGCCGCCTGCGAATGGGACGAAATAGGGCAGCCAATCGCTCGTCAGCTCGCCATGCTGCACGCGTACCAATGCGCGCGCAGGGTCTGATTCGGCAATCACGCCCTGCTTGATGATGTTGGCGATTTTTCTGTTGAGTTCGGCGGTCATTGGGTTTGTGTTCGCGTGCGTGTAATGGGCATAGTTTGGCAACGGAAACGCGGTTTTTCTATTTTTGGCGGTTTTGATGGTTTTTTTTAAAAGAGAGGCCGTCTGACAACGGGTTCAGACGGCCTTTTTTATTCGTGCGCGGTCATGTGGCTGATGACAAGTTGCTCAATAGTGTCGAGGTCGTCATCACTAAAACCTAAGAGATGACGCTCGGGGCGGTTGTCTTCGCCCGATTGGTGGGCGGCGGCGATGTAGGCGGTCAGGCCGCTGACGAATTTGATGGCGACGCCCATGCTGTCGATTTGGGCGCGCAGGTATTTGGCGCGGCTGATTTTTGTGAACATGCGCGTTTTCAGCCGCTCTTTGGTGGGCTTGCCGTCTAAGACGCGGATGTAGTCGCGGTTGAATTTTGACACGCCGCGCGTTTCCAATTCGTAGCCCCATTCATACTGCGGATCGTAGGCGGCTGTGTTGATGCGCGATTTCTTGGCGGCGCTGGCGGCGGTCTTGATGTTTTTAAATTGGCGGATTCGTCCGGCGTGTTTGCCGGAGAGATAGACAAAACGTTGGCCGACTTTGAGCCGCTCGCCGTCTTTGAGCTTCCTGCCTTGCTCATCGTGACCGGCGCGCGGCGTCATGGCGTTGCCTTCAGGCTCGACGTTGGCGCGGATACGCTGGCGGTTGGCTTTGAGGACGACTTTACCAATATCGCTTTTCAGTCGGCGCAGCTCTGTCGGGGAGAGCTTGGCAATGTATTCGTCGATGTTCTTGATGTAGAGATTTAAGGCATCGGCGGTCATTTTCTGCTTTCTCCGATTCCCAGTGCGGTCATCAGGTCATTGTGATTGGCATTGCGCGGATGGCCGATGACGATGTTGCCTTGGTCGTCGGTCAAGACGGTGGTGCGCTCTGTCAGGTTTAATTCAATCAGGATGTCGCAGGCGTTGTTTCCCAAAAGCTCAACCTCGAAACTGTAATCTGTCGGCGTGGTCGCGCCCGGGCCAATGATTTGGGGGTTTTCTTCTTGCAGCCAGGCGATGACGACGGCGTTTAAGACGTCGATGTTGCCGGTAAAGTCGGTAATCATGAGGCTTAGGCGGTATTTGGTCTCGTGGCTCAATGTGCCTTTCGAGGCGACGATTTGGCCGTTTGTCACAAACATCGTCAGCTTGTCTGGATTTTGGCACAGCTCCGGCAGATGCTTTTGGATTTCAGCGCGCAGTAAAGCTGGTTTTTCCATATTTTTCCTGGTCTCGTTGGCAATCGATACAGAGGCGGCAGCCGGGGACGGCTTGGCGGCGTGCTTCGGGGATGGGTTCGCCGCATTCTTCGCACTCAAATGCGGAGGGGTAGTTTTGCTCGGCGCGGTCGGCTTGTCTGGCTAGGGCGTGGGCGCGTTGCATTTCTTCCAGATCGCAGGCACGGTCAATAAAGTCGGTCATTTTTCCGTCTCCTCTTCTTGATGGAGGCAGGCGGCGAGGGTGTCGCGGTAGAGGCGGCACTGCTGAAAAGCTGTCTTGTAGGCGGAAATGGTATAAACCAAGTCGGCATTGGTTTTGATTTCTGCTGGCGGATTGACGGTACATTTCGGCACGGGTGGGCAGGTATCGGCGGCTTGAATGGTCAGCGGCTCTTTGGCGGCGCAGGCTGTAAGGGCGGCGGCGAGTAAGATAGGGAGGATCGTTTTCATGGCTGTGCTTTCTAAGATAGGGCGTGTCAAACACGCCCTTTTTTTATTTAATGGTTTTGGCTAGGTCTTCGGGGACTGCCTGGCTTGCCCAATCGTGATTTTTTTGGATGGCCGTCTGAATCTGCTCATTTTGGCCTGCTGTTTCTGCGGTCAGCTTGTCGAGCTGCGCTTGCATGGTGCGGCTGCGCTGGTGGTAGAGCTTCAGTGCGGCTTCCTTTTGCTTGATGGTCTCGGCCTGCGTTTTGATTTCCTGCTCTTTGGCTTTGATTGTGCGGTTTGCTTTGAGCAGGCCGTTCATCAATAGGGCGCAGGCGAGAAAGAGGGCGATGCAGCATGAAATGACGGTTTTCATACTTTCACGGCTCCTAATTCCATTGCGATCGCGTCAGCGATTGCGCGGCAGATGCTCCATTTAGTTTTTTTGAATTGGGCTAAATCTGCATCATTACTGATAAAGAAAGGCTCGAATACAATTCCGCCAGCCTGCGCATAAGCTAGGCGCGAATGTTGTCCGGCGTTATCTGGTTTAAAACCGTCATCGCCGCGCAGCTTCCAGCCGGTCGATTTTGCAACTGCCTTGCTCAATATTTGGCACCAACGTTTATTTTTAATAGTACTCAACGCCTCGATACCGGTGGCCGTTTTCGCCGCGGCAGCATTGGTGTGAAATTCGATTGCGACATCAGAGCCGCCAATCAGCTTGACTGCTTCGCGCAGCGGCATATTGCCTTTGCCCGTGCCGTCGGTTTTAACGGTAAATCCGTAGTCATCGCGCAAAATAGTGGCCACGATGTTGCGCATATCCTGCGCCATATCAGCCTCGCGGTCTGATCCATTCACTGCGCCCGGATCGGTATTGCTATGTCCTGCTGTCAGGCAGATGATTTTATTCATTTTTTCTCTTTCCTATTAGTTAGTTTGGTTTGCTTGATGTTTGGTCGCGGTCGGCAGGATGCTGTTGACGTTGCCGCCGTGCCAAATTAATGCTCCGGTATGGAGGGCCAATCCGAAAATCAGCCCCCACACGGCGACGGAGTAGAGTTTGAATATCACGGCAATCATGAGGCCCATCATCCAGGCGAATTTGAGCCAGGCAATAAAACAAATGAGGGGCTTGTGGGTGCGGCCGCGTGTATCGAAAAACAGGATGCGCCATGCGCCGGCGGCAGTCAGGGAGATGATGGCGGCGGCTTGCATTGGGGTCATTCGCTCTCTCCTTTCTTTTGGGTTTGGCTTTTAATCTTGGCTGTGCCGACAAAGTCGATCAGGCGGTTGACGATGACGACGACGAGGGCGGAAAACAGGGCGGCGCCTAAAAATTCGTTAAATTTCAGCGGCTGGGCGTCCGGGCGGATGATGCTTAATACCCAGTTGAAAATCCCTGCGGCGGTTTCGCCGCCAAAGATGCCGCTGAAAAAGGAAACGGCGAAGAGCCAAGCCTTAGTCAGTGGGCTGTGTTGGTTTTGGCTCAAAATAAACAGGCTGGCGCCGACGGCCGCGCCGAAGGCAACAGAGGCGGCCATGTGATAACTGCCGATGACGATGACGGCCGCGTTGATGGCGGTGGTGGCTTTGGTTTCGTTCACGTTTTCTAGTCCCATAAATTAATAGTTTTGATTGTTTGGTTTTGTTCGATTTTGGGCATGACGATGGTCAGCCCGGCAGGCAGTTGCACGGCTTGGCGGCTTAGTTTTGGATTGGCGGCAAGGATTTGCTCAACCATTCCGCTGGATTTGCCGTAATACTCGTAGGCTAGGCGGCTGATTGTGTCGCCGTCGCGCGTGATGATTGTGTTGTTTTGGGTGTGCATTTCAGACGGCCTTTAAATCAGCTCGCAATCGATGCGCGGCTTTTTGAGCAGCTCGGCGATGGCGTGATGGCCTTCGCGGCGGTAGTCTTCGGCGGTCTCTTGTTTGGCGTCGCTGCGTGCGGCGGTCTTTCCGGTGCTGTCGTAGTCGTTGTAAATCTCTAGGAGCAGGGCTTTGGTGTAGCTGTACACGGCGCGGCGGTAGCGGATATTTGCGAGCGGCTCGCCGTTGATTCGGCGTGGGTCGGTTTGGCTGATGTGTTGCGCCAATGGGACTATGGCGATGATGTCTTTGAGCTGGTCGTTGACGTAGGCGACGGCGTTGATGGCGGTCTCGAAGAGGCGGTCGGGCGTGATGGTGGTGTCGATGCGCATGTCGCGGCGCAGCTCGTCCAGGTCGATGACCGGCCAAAAGTCGCCGCTATCGATGTGTTGTTTGTCGATGGTCTGTGTGTTTGTGGGTGCGGTAGAATTGAAGTTAAATCCAGTCATTTCAGACGGCCTTTTTTATTGGGGGTATGGCAGGGGCGGCAGCGCAGGCTGGAAGGGATTGGGCTTGCAGACAGGCTGCCGTCTGCCATACGGCGGGGGAGCTTTTATTTTTCGAGCTGTTTTTTCAGCGCGTCGAGGCGTTTTTTGACGCCGCTGCGCTCGTTGTAGGCGAGGGCTTGCTCGTAGAGGGCGAGGGCGTGTTCGTCTTCGCCTTGTTCTTCGGCGCGCTCGCCTGCGGCTTTGAGCAATTTGGCGCGGATTTGGTCGGGCATGTTGTTGATGTGCAGGCCGTTGTCTGATTTGGCTGTGACCCAATCAATCAGGGTTTGCAGGTTGGGCAGGCTGATGTCGCTGCCTGCGCTGATTTGCTCGGCCATTTGCTCGATGATGATTTCGGGCATTGTGCGGCTGTATTCGTCGGTCGATGCCATTTGTGTCTCGATGGCGAGTTGCGCCAACGGCATGGCTTGGTCGAGCGCGCCGGTGTCAATCATCCAAACCAAAAGCGTCGGAGTGACTTGGTCGTCTTCGGCGGCTCGGCCGGTATCGATGACGCCTTGAATCCAGTCGGAATAATTCGGAATCATGGCGGCTTTGGCTTTGATTTTGTCTTGGATTGAGGCGATGTTTTTTAAAATTGCTTTGTCGTCTTTGAGGCTTTTGTAGAGGCGCTGATAGACGGTCAGGGCGTTGAGGTCGATGTTGTCTGTTGCAGCGGCTGCGGCATTGTTTTGGTCAAAGTGTTGGCGGAGTAGGGTCATCTCAGACGGCCTTTCTTTTTGTCTTTCTTTTTGTCTTCGGGGGCTTGCGCCCCCTGTTTTTATTTGGTGTAGGTCAGGTTTTCAATCAAAACCGCCGCGCCATACTCTTCGACGATGAAGTCGATGTTTTTCGATTGCAGGCTTTCGAGCTGGTCTTTGCGTGGGTTGTCTACGATTTGACGGCGCTCGCCGCTGATTTGGTAGTAGATCGACAGGTTCGATAACGGGGTAATCAGCAGAGTGTTTTGCGGCATATTCGGAACGTACATGACCGGCAGGCCGCCCAATGTGCGCTCTTTGTTCAGACGGCCGCCTGATTCGATTTCGGTGGCTGTGTCGCCTGATTTGTTGACGATGCGCAGGTATTTGTCGCCAACGGTGCGGCGGCTTGCCAAAACAACAAAGTCGGAGCGGTCGGCGAAGCGTTCGTCCATCATGACGTTGAGCGCGTCTGTGACGACTGCGTCGAGGTTTTTGTAATCGGTTGCGCCCGGGCCGTATGGGACGGTGGCGGTCGATGTGCCGGTAGTGCCGATGCAGCGTGATTTGTTTTCCTCGCGCATCTTTTGCAGCCAGCCTTTGGCAACGTCTTGTAGCATTGTGTTGGTAGTGGCATTGGAATCAGCGGCGCGGCTGGTGCCGTTCATGCCGATGGTTACCAAAGACAGGGCAATCGACTCGGCGATTTTTTTGTTGATGTGTTTCGGGAAATCGGTCAGATGCGCCCATTGGTCGATTTCGTCGTAGCGCAGGGCGGCGTCGAAGTTGGTTTTTTCGAGCGTGTACTTGCGGCCGCTCAAGTTGTGGATCGGCTTCGGTTTGCGCTCTTTGTCTTGGGCTGATGTGTCGGTATTGCTGCCGATCAAACCTGAAGACAGGCCGATGACTTCGCCGACTTTTTCAGTTTTCGGGCGCAGGTTGATTTTTTGCAACAGTTCGGTGTTTTGTGCGATTTCGTCGTACATGGTTTGCACGGCGGTTGGGGAGATGGTGTAGCCGTTGCTGACTTGCTCTTTGCTGATGCCTTGGGCGGCGGCAACTTCGGAAATCATCGCGGCGATGGCAAAACTCAATTTAGTTTGATTCATGATGCGCTTTCTGTGGTATTGGGGATTGGGTGGATTTGATGTTTCTTACCAAACAATGCGTTCGGTAGATTGGTTGCCGCTGTGTTCTTGACGGTCGCCGGTATATGGTGCGGCTTCGATTTCGGTTTTGAATTTTTCAAACTCGGCACGCAGGGCGTTGTATTCGGTTTGCTGGGCTTCGATTTTTTCGTCCAGTTTCTCGATTAATTGGGCGGCTTTGCCAAAACCATCCCAGCCATCTTGCTTGATTTGCTGGCCGTCTTTTGGCTCGCTTGGTTGCTCCGGATTGATGGTCGGGGTTTCTTGCTGCTCCGGTTCTTTTTTGCCGAAGTATTTGGCAAACAGGCGGCTGAAAATGCTTTCTGCGTGTTCTTCGGTCAGTGGTTTGGCTTGGTTTTCGGTTGGTTGGCTGTCTTGAGGCTTGGACATGGCGATTTCCTGCGTTTCGGTTGGTCGGTAGGCGGTAAATATTTTTTCTTCGGCCTTATTCTTGGCGGCGGTATAGTTTGCGGTCGTGCCAAGACTTGCCGGGGTGTCGGTAATGGCGAGTCCTGTCAGGTAGGCTTTTTTTGTATCGGCAAAGCGCGGCGTGATTTCCATACTCGTGTAGATTTTTTGGCCGCTGTCCCAAAGTTTCTGAAGGGTGTCGGTGATATTCAGCTTGGCGAGCAGGGCGGTTTTGGTTTCGTCCTTCGCCCACGGCTCGGCTTTTAATTCAATGACGTCGCCGTAGCCGCCTGGGGAATAATTTGGAAACAGAAAATTCATGTGTTCGAGATTGATGCGCGCGCCGTAGATTTCGGGGTCGTACTGTTCGGCCATTTCTTGCAGCTCTTTGGCTGAGATGGTGCGGCCGTCTGCGGTTTCGCCGCTAACGCCGATGACGCGCCAATCGGTTTTTTTATAGGTCATGGGTGGATGTCTCGCGTGTGGATGGGCATAGTTTGGCAAGCGGTGGACGGTTTTTCTATGCTTTGCCGTTTTTGAGGTTTTTTTTAAAAGGCGTTGGGGTTTAAGGCGGTCTGAAAATCATTGATTGTTTGGTTTTCAGACTTTTTTATTTTTTGAGAGATGACAAAGGAATCGTTAATCAAACCAAACGTCGATCCGCGCTTGATGGCGCGTGAGCTTTACTGGCAGGGCTGGCGGATTTCAGAAATCGCGCGCCATCTTGGTCTTAAAGCTCCGGCGGTTTACTCGTGGAAGAGCCGCGATAATTGGGACGGCGGTAGCCCTGCCGTGCGTGTGGCGGCGTCGGCGGAAATGAGGCTGCATGTTTTGATTGCCCAGCCGAAGAAATCGGATGCCGACTATAAGGAAATGCGGCAGCTTTTTGCGCTGGTATCGGGAGGTAAGAAAGCCGATGCGCGGCAGCCTGATTTAAATGAGGTTGAGCCGGTGGCAGATGCGCCGTCTGTTTCAGACGGCCTGCCTTGGGATGTTCCGACTATCGACAAGCCGCCGCGTGAGCGTCGGGAGCGTGATAATGTCCGCTCGGCAACGAAGCCTGCGCCCAATAGTTTCACGGCAGAGCAGGTATTGCGCTTGCAGGAAATTTTCAGGGAGCAGATGTTTGATTATCAGCGGATTTGGTTTAATCAGAATGTCCGTTTCCGCAATCTGCTCAAAAGTCGTCAGATCGGGGCGACGTTCTTTTTTGCGCGTGAGGCGTTTGTTGATGCGCTGACGACTGGAAAAAATAAAGTGTTTCTGTCTTCGTCTAAGGCGCAGGCGTTTCAATTTAAGCAATACCAAATCGACATGGCGCAGATGGTCGGGGTCGAGTTGAAGGGGGCGGATATTCGCTTGGGTAATGGCTCGGTCTTGTACTTTTTGGGGACGAACTCTCGCACGGCTCAAGGCCGTCATGGCGATTTGTATGTTGACGAGTATTTCTGGATTCCCGACTTTAAAGAGTTGACGAGATTGGCGAAGCCGATGGCCTCGCAAAGACAGTATCGAATTACTTATTTTTCTACGCCGTCTGCGGTTTCCCATCCTGCTTATTCGTTTTGGACTGGGGAGCAATTCAATGAGGGACGCAATAAGTCGGAACATATCAAACTGGATGTCAGCCATGCCGCGCTGGTTGATGGGCGCGCCTGCGAAGATGGGCAATGGCGTCAGATTGTGACGCTTGATGATGCGGAGCGGCGCGGCTGTAATTTGTTTGACCGCCAACAGCTGCTGCTTGAGAACTCGCCGGCGGAATTTCGTCAGCTCTTTATGTGTGAGTTTGTTGAAGACGGCGACAATGTTTTTGACTTTACATCATTGCAACGCTGCGCGGTCGATTCGTGGGACGAGTGGGCGGAATTTTATAAACCGTTTGCGGCGCGCCCTGTTGGGAATTTGCCTGTTTGGTTGGGCTATGACCCGGCATATTCAGGCGATGCGGCGGCGTTTGTGGCGATTGTGCCGCCTCGTTTTGCTGGCGACAAGTTCCGAATTATTGAGCGTCAGATGTTGCATGGCAATGATTTTCAAAGTCAGGCCGCCTTTATTAAAAAGGCTTTCGAGCGATACAACGTGCAAAAGGTTGTCATCGATAAGACTGGATTGGGGGCGGCCGTCTTCCAGATTGTGCAGGGATTCTATCCGCCCGTGGTCGGGGTGCAATACTCGATGCAGGAAAAGTATCTGATGATTAACAAGATGCACGCGCTGATGCGCGAAAAGCGTGTCGAGTGGGAGCTTGACTGGAAGGACTTCACGGCAGCTTTTATGAGTATTCGCACGGCTGTGACCGGCAGCGGCCGCAATGTGACTTATGTCAGCGGTCGGACGAAAGAGTTGAGCCATGCGGATGTCGCGTGGGCGGCGTTGCAGGTGTTCTACCAAGAGCCGCTCGACGGCGCGGCGGCGCGTGGTTCGGTTGATGTTTATTAATGAGAGGGTTTTGTTATGAATAATGAGATTTTGAAAGAGGGCAAGTTTGACTGTGATGTCTATTCGTTTGAGGATTACCAAGATGTTTACAGTCTCTTCGACTTTATTGGCTGTTTTGACAATGGCAATTGGTACGAGCCGCCTGTCAATTTGTACGATGTCGAGCGGCTGCTGACTAAAGGGCTGCACCATGCGTCCGCGTTGCTCGCCAAATTGAATATTCTTAAAGTCACTTTCAAGCCGACGGAATTTTTGAGCCGCTCGGAATTTGAAAAGCTGGCTTTTAATTATTTGGTTTTGGGAAACGGCTATCTTGAGATGCAGCGCAATCGGCTGGGCAAGGTCGTCGGAATGAAAAGCCGATTGGCGTTGTACATGCGCCGCGCGTCAAATCTGAAAGACTTTGTCTATCTGCGGAATAATTTTGTTCAGTTGAGCTATGAAGAAATCCCCGGCGACGATGTGATTCATATCATGCAGCCGAATTTGAAACAGGAAATCTATGGCGTGCCTTATTATTTGGCGGCGATGGATTCTATTGATTTAAATTCGGCGGCGACGAAATTCCGCGTCCGTTATTATAAGAATGGTTCTCACGCTGGCTTTATTCTCTATTCGACTGATACGCAGATTGACGAGGACGGCTGGGATAAGGTTAAGTCGCAGCTTCGTCAGTCAAAAGGCGACGGCAATTTTAAAAATGTTTTGCTTCGCGCGCCGGGCGGAAATCCTGACGGCATTAAACTGATTCCCATCGCGGAGGTCGCGGCGAAGGACGAGTTTCTCAATATCAAAGCCGTGAGCGCGGAGGATATGATGGCCATTCATCGCGTTCCGCCTGCGCTGATGGGGATTGTTCCGAAGTCTGCCGGTGGTCTTGGCGACGCGATGACGGTGGCCAAAGTATTTGCGACAAACGAGGTCAAGCCGTTGCAGCAAAGTTTTATTGATGTCAATGAGCGAATCGGGCTTAAAGTCTTTGACTTCGACAGCTATCAAGTCGAAGAGCCAGCGCCTAAATAAAATCAAACTCAAAAGAAAAGCTGAATCCATTTTTTTCGGATTCAGCTTTTTTATTTTCGGAAATTTTGACCGGCCGCGGAGCGGCTCGCCGCGCACTGCCCTCCGCGCCTCCGCATTAAAAAAATCCTCTGCATTTTTATGCAGTCGGGCGATATACTCAAAGTCTTATATTCTGACGGTCTTTGATATATTTTTTATTACGCGTTTTTTATGCGATTTTACGCAAAATTCCGCGTTTTCTTTCTAAATTATTCGCTGTCTTTTTGACGGCGGTATTTGTCGCGTAATTCCATCACATCACGGCCAAATAATTCCAACGCTTCGCGGCGTTCCTCTAGCAGTTCGGAGCGGTCGTAGGCTCTCTCCGTCTTGTCTGCGATGCCGTGTGAAAGCAATAATTCCCCGACGTCGCGGCGGATTTTGTGTTTTTCGCGGAGGTACGTTCTGGCAAGACTTCGGAGGCCGTGGGCGGTTGTGTCTAGTTTCATTTTCCGCCGCAGCTTCAGACGGACGGTTTCACGGTCGAGCGATTTTGTAAATCCGCTTCCTTCAAACAAATAAATTCCGTTGACGTTGAGTTTTATAGCCTCGTTATAAATTTGAAGCAGTGCCGATGATAACGGCACGATGTGCGGTCGCGTCTTCATCCGCTCAAGTGGGATTTCCCATGTTTTCTGCTCAAGGTCAATTTCTTTGAGTAGTGTCCCAGCCGCTTCGGACGGTCTCGTCATGCTTAGAAGTTGCCAATAAATCAGCAGGCGCGCACGTTCGCCAATCCCGTCGGCGGTTTCTAGTTTTTCGATTAATAGCGGCAGCTCATCATATTTTAAAGACTTAAAGTGTCGCTCTTTTGGCTTGTCGAAAACCTGCTTTCCGATAACGGTCACGGGGTTACTCTTCAATGTCCCGTCGGCGACGTAGTAGTCGAACATCAGATTTAAATTCCCCTTTACGCGCCGCAGATATTCCAACACGCCGCGCGCTTCCATTTTCCGGAGCATTTCGACAATCTCGGCCGTCTCGATTGTGCGAATGTCTCGGCCTTTAAAAACTGGAATCGCGTTCAATTCAAGCGCCGACAAGACTGCTTTCGCATAACGCGGAGCTTTTCCGCTGCCATCTTTGCCGCCCGATCTAGCCCAGCGGTCATACCAAATCGCCAAGCAATTTTCAAATCGATATTTCGCAGCCACGTCATCGGAAATTATTTTAGGGTCTTTCCCTTCGGTAATTTTTTTTAATATTTCCTCTCTCCATTGCCTTGCGTCTGCGAGGCCGAATTTCGGGAAAAGCCCCAGTGTCAGCGTGTCTGCTTTGCCATCGGTAGGGCGGCGATATTGAAGCCGCCATGACTTCTTGCCTGATGGAAGCACCCAAAGAGCGAGGCCGCCGCCATCAGACAGCTTGTACATTTTATCTTTTGCGCGCGCGGCTTTGACTTGTGCCAGCGTCAACGGGGTCACGATTTTGGGCATTTTTAATCCGTTTTTTGTCTAGTACCAAATAAAATACCACAAAAAAACAAAAAAGATTTAAACCTGTTTAAAAGCGTTTTGCAATTTAAATAAGAAAAAGCCCTTTAAATACTTAATATTTAAAGGGCTTTTTTCAGTTTTTGAAAAGTTCGTAAAACTTTTAAAAGTATCTATGGCAGAGAGGAAGGGATTCGAACCCTCGATACGCTATTCACGTATACACGCTTTCCAGGCGTGCGACTTAAACCACTCATCCACCTCTCTGTGGACTATTATCCTGACTTATTATTCAGAATAATGTGAAAACTTGACTGATCGATTTATCAGTGGTGCCCAGGAGAAGACTCGAACTTCCACACCCGTGAGGATACTAGCACCTGAAGCTAGCGCGTCTACCAATTCCGCCACCTGGGCAATTTAAATTTTCTTAAGCAAAGAAGCACCAAATTATTTGGTGCCCAGGAGAAGACTCGAACTTCCACGCCCGTGAGGACACTAGCACCTGAAGCTAGCGCGTCTACCAATTCCGCCACCTGGGCTTTGCTTTATTCTTCAATTTAAGGTAGAGTTGACTACCTGAACTGCGAAGAAGCAGCTATTATATATTTTAAAAAAAGAATGTCAACTATCAAAATGAACAAAAATACTAAATCTTTAAATTTACGAGAAAAAGACCCGTACTTGGAGCGGGAGAAACAACGTTACGCTCATCCGCTGCCCAGCCGTGAATGGGTCATTGAATTATTGGAACAAAAAGGCGTGCCGACAAAAATCGAAGCTTTGGCACATGAATTGTCGATTACAGAAGATGAATATGAATTCTTTGAGCGCCGTCTGAAAGCGATGGCGCGCGATGGTCAGGTGTTGATCAATCGACGTGGCGCGGTGTGTGCGGCAGAAAAATTGGCATTGGTTAAATGCCGTGTCGAAGCGCATAAAGACGGCTTTGGTTTTGCAGTGCCGTTAACGCCGACAGGCGAGGGCGATTTTGTTTTGTATGAGCGTCAGATGCGCGGTGTGATGCACGGGGATATTGTTACCGTTCGTCCTGCCGGTATCGACCGCAGAGGCCGTCGTGAAGGTACGGTTTTGGATGTGGTGGAGCGTGCACAGTCTAAAGTGGTCGGCCGTTTTTATATGGATCGCGGCGTGGCCATTTTGGAAGCGGAAGACAAGCGTTTGAGCCAAAGTATCGTGTTAGAGCCTGAAAGCGTGGCGCACTTTAAACCGCAATCCGGCCAAGTGATTGTGGCTGAAATTGAGACGTATCCTGAAGCGCATCGTCCTGCTGTGGCTAAGCTGATTGAAGTGTTGGGCGATTATGCCGACAGTGGTATGGAAATCGAAATCGCTGTACGCAAGCACCATTTGCCTCATCAATTCAGTGAAGCATGTGTCAAAGCTGCGAAGAAAATTCCCGATCATGTGCGTAAAACCGACTTGAAAGGACGCGTGGACTTACGCGATTTGCCTCTGGTAACCATTGACGGTGAAACTGCGCGGGACTTTGACGATGCGGTTTTTGCTGAAAAAGTCGGTCGCAATTACCGTTTGGTGGTGGCGATTGCCGATGTCAGCCATTATGTCCGTCCTGATGACGAAATCGATATGGATGCTCAAGAACGCAGTACCAGCGTGTATTTCCCACGCCGTGTGATTCCGATGTTGCCGGAGAAATTGTCCAACGGTATCTGCTCGCTCAATCCTGATGTCGAACGCCTGTGTATGGTGTGCGATATGGTGATTACCTATGCCGGCAATATCAAGGAATACCGTTTCTATCCGGCAGTAATGCGCTCGCATGCGCGACTGACTTACAATCAAGTTTGGGATTGGATTTCAGACGGCCAGGATCATCCGTTTAAGCAACAAATCGATACCCTGTATAATTTATTTAAAATCTTGCAGAAAAAACGTTTCGAGCGTGGCGCGGTTGAGTTTGAGAGCGTCGAGACTCAGATGATTTTTGACGACAACGGTAAAATCGATAAGATTGTTCCTGTTGTCCGCAATGATGCGCACAAGCTGATTGAAGAATGTATGTTGGCGGCGAATGTTTGCGCGGCAGAATTTTTGCTGAAAAACAAACATACGGCTTTATTCCGCAATCACTTGGGCCCGACTCCCGAAAAATTGGCCACTTTACGCGAGCAGCTTGGTTTGCTGGGGCTGAGTTTGGGTGGCGGCGATAATCCGACGCCGAAAGACTATGCTGCGCTTGCCGAGCAATTTAAAAACCGTCCGGACGCGGAGTTGTTGCAAGTGATGATGTTGCGTTCTATGCAGCAGGCGGTTTATGAGCCGCATTGCGACGGTCACTTTGGTCTGGCTTATAACGCATATGCACACTTTACTTCGCCTATCCGTCGTTATCCGGATTTAACGGTACATCGTGCCATTAAGGCGGTGTTGAACGGACAAACTTACCAGCCTAATAAAACCTGGGATGCTTTGGGCGTGCATACCTCTTTCTGCGAACGCCGTGCCGATGATGCCAGCCGCGATGTGGAAAACTGGCTGAAAACTTATTATATGCGCGACAAAGTCGGCGAAGTTTTCAGTGGCAAGATTTCGGGCATGACCAGCTTCGGTATTTTTGTAACCTTGGACGACATTCATATCGACGGCTTGGTACACATCAGCGATTTGGGAGAAGATTATTTCAACTTCCGTCCTGAAATTATGGCGATTGAGGGCGAACGCAGCGGTGTCCGTTTCAATATGGGCAATACGGTCACTGTAAAAGTCGCGCGTGCCGATTTGGATACCAGCAAGATTGATTTGACCTTAATCAGCGGCGGTTCAGTCGGTAAGAAACGCGGCAGTAGAAAAGCGAAACCTGTGAGTAAGCCGACAGCTGCTGACAAACCTGTCGAAAAGCGTAAGCGTAAACTTTCGGCTAAAGAAATTGATGAAGCGTTGGCTGCTCCCGTGAAGGCAAAGAAAAGCAAGGTGAAAAGTAAACCTGCCTCCAAGCTCGCTAAGCCAAGCAAACCTAAAGCTGCAAGCAAGAAAAAAGCGCAGGCGAAAACAGCTTCCGTCAAAGCCGGAGGTAAAAATAATGCTCAAGGCAAAAGCGTGAAGATTAAAGTGAAGAAAGCTGCTAAGAAATAAGCGGCATTCAATTCAGGCCGTCTGAAAATTTTCAGACGGCCTGAATTTGTGATTTTTATGAATAAAACTAAGGATGAATAAAATGATAAAACTATACGGTATTCCCAATTGCGATACGGTTAAAAAAGCGCGCAGTTGGTTGGCGGAAAATGGCATCGAGTTTGAGTTTGTAGATTTTAAGAAAAACGCCCCAACTGCCGAATTAATTAATGGCTGGTTGAAGCAGGTAGCTTTGGAAATTTTGCTCAATAAAAGAGGCACGACTTGGCGCAAGTTGGATAAAGATGCGCAAGAATCTGCCGCGACAAAAGAAGGGGCGATTGCTTTGATGATGGAAAATCCCAGCATCATCAAGCGGCCTGTGTTGGTCAAAGAAGGACAGGTTCATGTCGGATTTTCAGTAGAAGCATATCAGGAAATTTTCGGGTAAGGCATTTTTAGGTTTTTAGGCCGTCTGAAAAAGCAAGTCTCGAAAAAATACGTTACAATACGCGCTTTGAGCCTGTTTTTAGGATTTTAAGATTTTTGCGGCAGCATTTTCCGGCTGCCGCGCCAAACTTTTCTTTCGGATAAATATGTTCCATATTGTTGAAAAATATAAAACACCCGCCCAGATTGTTTTAGGTATCATCGGTCTGACCTTTATCGGATTTGGTGCCAATAATTTGTCTTCGCCGGGTTCTGATTACATTGTCAAAGTCGGGGATGAGAAGGTCAGCGAGCATGCTTTACAGATTGCGATACAAAATGAGCAGGCTGCCGGCAATAATGCGCCTTCGCGTGATGCTATATTCCAATCTTTATTGCAAAGAGCTTACCTGAAGCAAGGCGCCAAGCTGATGGGCATTGCTGTGTCTCAGGAACAAATCAAGCAAGTTATCGTGGATGATCCGAATTTCCATGATGCTTCCGGAAAATTCAGTCAGGATTTGCTCAAGAAGTATTTGGATCAGCGCAAAATGACCGAGGATCAGTTTGTTGAAGATATCCGCGAACAGTTCCAGTTGCAAAATCTGTTGAATTTGGTGCAAAACGGTGCGTTGGTCAGCGATGCGCAAGCGCGTCAGTTGATTAACCTGACTCAAGCCACCCGTACCATCCGTTCATTTACATTCAGCCCTGAAGCATTTGCGGAACAAGTAAAAGTAGATGATGCGGCTTTGCAAAAGTATTATGAAGCGCATAAGAAAGATTATTTGATTCCTCAAGCCGTTAAGCTGGAATATGTGGCTTTGAACATCAAGGATTTGGCTGATAAACAAACCGTCAGTGCGGAAGAAGTACAAAAAGCTTACGAAAGTAAAAGCGTAGATTTGTCGCCAAGAGCCGAAATTGCGCATATTTTCATTCCTGTTATGCCTAACGGAGATGAAGCAAGCAATGCGGAAATTAAAGCCGAAGTAGATAAAATGGCTGCAGAGCTCAAAGCGCACCCAGATGCCTTTGCCGAGCTGGCGGCCAAGTACTCCAAAGATTTGTCCAGCAGCAATAAAGGCGGCAATTTGGGCTACCTGAGCAAAAGCGGCGGCAGTGGCTTTGGACCTGAATTCGATAAAGCGGCATTTGCATTGGGCAAAGGCGAAGTCAGCGATACTGTTAAATCGTCTTTGGGTTATCACATTATCAAAGTTTTGAATGTCGAAGCTGAGCCGACTTTGGAACAAGCCAAAGCGCGTATCGAAGCAGCCT